>JACCED010315705.1_pt1 | contig 22375 bp, 23 predicted proteins | sample 7455021 | NCBI WGS metagenome assembly JACCED01 (sample SAMN15323456, study PRJNA562643) | freshwater metagenome | isolation source: river surface water | place: USA:Blue River Watershed | collected 2017-08-19
GGCACCAGCTCGCTGCGGCCGCTGGAGGTGACGCCAATCACCTTGAGCTTGCCAGCGCGCACCTGGGGCAGGGCGATGCCGGGGGGCAGCAGTGCCAGCTGCACCTGTTGCCCCATCATGGCGGTGACCACCTGCGGATTACCCGGGTAGGGAACGTGCACCGGGTCGATGCCGGCCTTGCCCTTGAGCAGCTCCATCCCGATGTGGGCCACCGTACCCACGCCCGGCGAGCCATAGCTCCAGGCCTTGCCGCCCTTGCGCGCGGCTTCCATCAGGTCTCGCCCGGTCTCGCCGGGCGTTGTGACATCAGTCACCAGGACCAGGGGCGCGCTGCCGATCAGGCTGACAGGTGCCAGATCCTTGAGCGGGTCGTACGGGAGGGCCGGGTTGAGGAGCTTGGCAATGGTCATGTTGCCATTGATCATCAAACCCACGGTGTGGTCGTCGGTGGCCTTGGCCACCAGGTCGGCGGCGATGTTGCCGCCGGCGCCGACGCGGTTTTCCACCACCACCGGCTGGCCCAGCGCCTTGGCCAGGGGCTCTGCCAGCGTACGGGCGGTCAGGTCAGGGGAGGATCCGGCGGGAAAGCCCACCACCAGGCGCAGGGGCCGGCTCGGCCAGGCGGCTGGCTGGGCCAGCGCCGCAGGGGCGACCGCCCCGAGGGCAAGCGCAGACAGGGCGCCGAGTGTGGCGCGGCGGGTGGGGGAGGTGGGCTGCTGTGGGTTCATGGGGCGCAATTGTGATTGCTCGCATCCACGGAAAAAAGCAGTGATTGCCCTGAGGTCGCAGCCCCGTGGGCGGCGGATGTAGCGGATGGCGCTGGGCCATCGGAGGAGGAGACCTGCGGACGCCAGGAGCGACGCCAGGCCCCACCCGCGCGAGTCAGGCGTAGGCCGCCAAGGCTTGGCGCATCTTCTTCATCGCCGCCACTTCGATCTGGCGGATCCGCTCGGCCGATACGCCGTACTCGGCGGCCAGGTCATGCAGGGTCAGGCCGCCCGAGCCGTCGTCGTTCACCTGCAGCCAGCGTTGCTCGACGATCCGGCGACTGCGCGGGTCGAGTTGCTCCAGGGCGGCGGCCAGGCCGTCGCTGGCCAGGCGGTCGCGCTGGTGGGCCTCGATCACGGCGGTGGGCTCGTGGCGAGCGTCGGTCAGGTAGGAAATGGGGCCGAAGGCCTCCTCGCCGTCACCCGCGGGCGTGGGGTCGAGCACCACGTCGCCGCCAGACATGCGGGTTTCCATCTCGAGCACTTCCTCGCGCTTGACGCCGAGCTCCTGCGCCATCACATCGACCTGGGCGTCGGTGAGGGTATCGCGGTGTGTCGGGGCATCGGCCTCGTCCTTGAAGCCCTGTTTCATCGAGCGCAGGTTGAAAAACAACTTGCGCTGGGCCTTGGTGGTGGCCACTTTGACCATGCGCCAGTTTTTAAGGATGTATTCGTGGATCTCCGCCTTGATCCAGTGCAGGGCGTAAGACACCAGGCGCACGCCCTGGTCGGGGTCGAAGCGCTTCACGGCCTTCATCAGGCCGATGTTGCCCTCTTGGATCAGGTCGCCCTGCGGCAGGCCATAGCCGACGTACTTGCGCGAGACCGAAACCACCAGGCGCAGGTGAGAGAGCACCAGCTTTCCGGCGGCGTCCAGGTCGTCGTGGTCACGCAGCTTGCGGGCGTATTCCTGCTCCTCCTCGGAGGTCAGAAGGGGCAGCTTGTTAACGGCAGAAATATAGGCGTCCAGATTGCCCAGCGAGGGCACCATGGACCAGGGGCTGGCCACGGCCAGTCCAGTTCCTGCAGAGAGGACGGAAGGGGTCATGACATCAGTGCTTTTCATGGATGGCGAAATATTAGCACTCCTCGCGGGAGAGTGCTAAACCCCTGGGGTAAATCCAGGCGCCGGGGGTGCTCACAGCGCCGAGGCCGCGCTGGCGTTTCGTGCCGGCACGGCACGGCACGGCACCCGGCCGCCTCGGCCATGCCCCACAATGGCCGCTTCGGTCCCCTGCCGGGCCACCTCATCGAGGAGCGAACCCATGGCCCCTGCCGCCAGCCCGTGCAACATCGCCAGCCTCACCACCACCGTGCCCACCGAGGAGGAGGCCCAGGCGCTGGCCCGAGGGCTGGTCGAGGCCCGCCTGGCGGCCTGCGTTCAGGTCGAGCCCGGGCTGCAGTCGCATTACCGCTGGCAGGGCCAGTTGCAGACGGGCGCCGAGGTGCGCATCACCGTCAAGACCCTCCCGCAAGCGCGGGCTGTGGTCGAGGCCTTCGTCGCCCGTTACCACCCCTATGAGCTGCCGCAACTGCTCTGGCAGACACTCGAGGCCAGCCCGGCCTACGCCGACTGGGTGCGCGAGCAGGTCGATCCGTCGCTCAGCGGATCTGAAGCCGGGGACCCCCCGCCGGTATGACTTCGCCGATTTCCATTGCTTGTAAGAAGCCATGGCGGGCGAAGGTGTCTAGCACTGCGGGGACCGCCTCCGGCGCGCAGGACACCAGCAGGCCGCCGCTGGTCTGGGGGTCGGTGAGCAGGGCTTGGTGCGTCGCGTCGAAGCCGGCGGGCAGGCCCACCTCGGCGCCGTAGCCGGACCAGTTCCGGCCGGAGGCGCCGGTCACCATGCCGGCGCGGGCGAGGTCTTCCACCCCGGCCAGCAGGGGCACTCGGGCCCAGTCCAGGGCGACAGCCAGGCCTGCGCCGCGGGCCAGCTCCAGTGCATGGCCGGCGAGCCCGAAGCCGGTGATGTCGGTGAGTGCGTGCACACCCGGCAGCGCCGCCAGGTCAGGGCCAGGCGTGTTGAGCCTTGTGGTGGTGTCGATCATCCGGGCGTAGCCCTCGGCATCCAGCTTTTCCTTCTTGAGGGCTGCGGACAGCACGCCCACGCCCAGAGGCTTGCCCAGTATCAGCCGGTCTCCGACGCGGGCGTCGGCGTTGCGCTTGACTTGTTTCGGGTGCACCAGGCCCAGTGCGACCAGGCCGTAAATGGGCTCGACCGAGTCAATGGTGTGGCCGCCTGCGATCGGGATGCCGGCCGCAGCGCACACCGAGCGACCGCCCTCCAGGATGCGGCCGATGGTGGCCGTGGACAGCACGTTGATCGGCATGCCCACCAAGGCCAGGGCCATGATCGGCCGGCCGCCCATGGCGTAGACGTCAGAGATGGCATTGGTGGCCGCGATACGCCCGAAGTCGAAGGGGTCGTCGACGATGGGCATGAAGAAATCTGTGGTCGCAATGAGTGCTTGTTCCTCATTGAGCTGGTAGACCGCAGCGTCATCGGCCGTCTCGATGCCCACCAGCAACTCGGGCGGCAGAGGCATCTGCGCGGTGCCGCGCAGGATTTCGGAGAGCACACCGGGGGCGATCTTGCAGCCGCAGCCGCCGCCGTGGGACAGGGAGGTCAGGCGTGGTTCGACGGGCGTTGCCGCGGCACCGGGGGGCAGGGGAGCGTTCATGACTCGGGTTCCTCGCGGGTGGGTGCTGCCGGAATGGCGAGCAGTTCTTCAATCAATTGGTGCAGCGCTGCCCGTTCCGTCTCGGGCGCGAACAGCGACGCGCGCAGGGCGCATTGTCCCGCGAGACGGGCCAGCAGGCCGTCCGGGTCGGCCTGATCGATGCGGCAGCGGTGCAGCAACCCGGCCAGGGCCTGTCCGTCGTCGTGGGGGAAGAAGCCCGCGTACTGCGGCCCCAGCATGCCGACATTGCCCGGCACCCGCGAGGCGAGGACGGGGGTACCACATTGGATGGCCTCCATCACGACATGCGCGCCGCCTTCCATCGCGCTGGTATTGACCAGCACATGGGCGCGGCGTATGGCGCGCAGCGCCTGGCCGTGTGGCAGCGGGCCGAGCCAGCGGTAATACGGCGCGTCGGCCTCCGTGGCGCGGGCGGCCTCGGCCCATTCGGGTGCCAGCGCCCCGCCGATGTGGTCGATGCGGATGTCAGCGCGGTCATGCAGCAACCGGGCGGCCTGCATCACCGTCTGCGGGCTTTTGACGGCCCGCAGGTGGCCCACGCAGACCACCCGCAGCCAGCGCCTGGCCTTGAGCGCAGGCTCTCGCGCCGGCGTCGACTGGAAGATCACCCGCACCTTGGGTCTGTGGGGCAGTGGGACGCTGGCCGGTCCCTGCTCCTGCAACACCACGAGCCGTTGCGCCAGTTCAAGCGCGCGCTTGGCGTCGCGGTCGCGGAAGATGTCGTGATAGAGATCGGTGCCGGTGAGGACCACCCCCAGCCCCTGTTGGCCGCGCGCTCGGGCCCAGGCCCGGATCGACCCGGCCGAGCGAAGGGCATGCAGGGCCAGCATCCCCTGGTCACGGTCTGCGGCGGCCAGCGCCTCGGGGCCCTCGCCGGGCCATTGGGTCACGATACGAGCGGCGAATTCAGGCGAAAGCAGCCGCTGCCAGCGACGGGCAGTCTGCCAATTTCCATTGTTGGCGTCGGCCAGGGCAGGGCTGACGATGGCGATTGAGGGGCGGGGCATTCAGTGCGTAAGCATAGGCGAGCCGCTTGAGGGGGCCTGCCTGAGGCGCCCCATGGCCCCAAGCGGCCTGGGTGATGCCCATTAGGTTCTAATTCGAGGCTGGTCGCCACCTTCACACGCCGGCTGCAACAGGAGTAAAAAAAGCATGATGGTTTCCGTGTCCCGCCGCGCCACGATGGCAGCGGCCATTGCCGCCCTGGCAGCGGCAGTGTCCTCCACCCTGTCTCCGCTGGCCTTCGCCCAGTCGCGCACCCTTCGCGTCACCGCCATCCCCGACGAGTCGCCCACCGAGCTGGCCCGCAAGGCCGCGCCCCTGGTCAAGTACCTGGAGCAGAAAATGGGCATGAAGGTCGAGTACGTGCCAGTCACCGATTACGCCGCCGCCGTCGAGGCCCTGGCCAACCAGCAAGTCGACTTGGTCTGGTTCGGCGGCTTCACCTTTGTGCAGGCGCTGGTGCGCTCCGGTGGCAAGGCCATCCCGCTCGTGCAGCGGGAGGAGGACGCCAAGTTCCGCTCGGTCTTCATCACCACCGACGACCGCATCAAGACCCTGGCCGACCTCAAGGGCAAGACCTTGAGCTTCGGCTCCACCTCCAGCACCTCCGGCCACCTCATGCCGCGCAGTTTCCTGCTGGCCGCCAACGTGGATCCGGACAAGGACCTCAGGCGGGTGGCCTACTCCGGCGCACACGACGCCACTGTGGCAGCCGTGGCCTCGGGCAAGGTCGACGCCGGCGCGCTCAATGTGTCGGTGTGGGAAAAGCTGGTTGAGGACAAGAAGGTGGACCCTGCCAAGGTACGCGTCTTTTTCACCACCCCGACCTACTTCGACTACAACTGGACGGTCCACGCCGACATGCCGGCCGCCCAGCGCGAGAGGCTGGCCCGCGCCTTCCTGGACCTGTCGCCTGCTATGCCGAAGGGCCGCGACATCCTGGCGCTGCAGCGGGCTACACGCTTCATTCCGACCCAGGCTGCCAACTACAAGGGCATTGAGACGGCTGCGCGCAGCGCGGGCCTTCTCAAATAGGAACAGGCAGCCTCGGGCGTCGCGCCAGCGCGTCGGCACCGCCTCTTGGGGGCCGGTGTCCTCGCGGCAGGTGCCCCGGCGGAACACTCCCATGCGCATCGAACTGCAAGGTCTGGCTCTGCGTCATCCGGCCGCCGCGCGCGGCGGCGCGCCCGCCCTGGGCCCCCTCAACCTTGGTATTGCTCCTGGCGAGCAGGTGGCCGTCATTGGCCCCTCGGGCGCCGGCAAGACCAGTCTGCTTCTGGGCTTGGCCTGCGCGCTGCGCCCGGCCGCGGGCGGGCTGCGTCTGGACGGCACCGACCCCTGGTCATTGCCTGCGCGTGCGCTGCGCCGGCTGCGTGGTCAAGGCTTTCTCGCGCCCCAGGTGCCGCCGCTGCCGCCGCGACAACGGGTGGTGACTGCGGTACTGGCTGGCCGGCTGCCCCGCATCGGCCTGTGGGAAAGCCTGCGCAGCCTGGTGGTCCCGAGTGCGGTGCCTCAGGCCGAGGCGGCGCTGGCGCGCTTTGATCTGGCCGACAAGATTTACGCCCGCGTCGATCGCCTCTCCGGCGGCGAGCGCCAGCGGGTCGGTCTCGCGCGTGCCCTGGTGGCCCAGCCGCGCCTGCTGCTGGTGGACGAGCCGCTGTCTGCTCTGGACCCGACCCGCGCCGAGCAGGCCATGCAGGCGCTCACCGCAGCGGCGCGCGAGCAGGGCGCGACCCTGGTCTGTACCCTTCATCAGGTCCCGATGGCGCTGCGTCATTTCACCCGGGTGATCGGTCTCCAGGACGGCCATCTGACCTTTGACCTGCCGGCGGCCGAGGTGACCCCCGAGCGACTGCGCGCGCTTTATGCCCAGCACCTCGACGAGCTGGAGGAAGGCGGGCCACCCGATGCCGCCGCAACCGATCGGGTGCCGGCGGCGGCACCTGCGGTGATGCAATGCCGATGAGTGCATGGCCATGAGCGGCGGCTCCCCCTCGCCTCCCCCCGCTGAGTGCCCGGACCCAGCAAGTCCAACGGCCAGCGTGCGTCCCGTCACCGTCGGTTCGCCCGCCAATGCGCCCGCGCAGCGAGATCCGGCTTGGCAGGGGCGCCTGTTCTGGACCTTGGCCGCCGCCGCTGCCCTGTGGCCGCTGCTGGTGCTGGCCGAGTTCAAGCCCTGGCTGCTGCTGTCGGAGGACAGCCTTCGGCCTGCGCTGCGCTTCCTGGCCGACTTCTTTCCGCCACGGGTGGATGCCGAGTTCCTGTCCCTGGTCGCCCGCGAGACCTGGCGCACCGTGGCCATCGCCACCGCCGGCCTGGTGCTGGGCCTACTGGCGGCCGTGCCGCTGGCGTTGCTGGCGGTGCGCACTCTCTCGTTGTCGGCCTTGACCGGGCGCATGGCCCGTGGCCCCTGGGTCCTGCGCTGGTTGGCGCGCACGGTTCTGGTCGTCTTGCGCAGCGTGCCCGAACTGATCTGGGCCCTGGTCTTCGTGCGCGTGGTCGGCCTGGGCCCTACCGCGGGCGTGTTGGCCATCGCGCTCACCTACGCGGGCATGCTGGGCAAGGTCTACGCCGAAATCCTGGAAAGCGGCGACAGCCATGCGGCGCAGGCCCTTCTGCGCAATGGCACTGGCCGGCTGCAGGCGTTCTTTTATGGGCTGCTGCCGCAGAACGCGGCCGAGCTGACCAGCTACACCGTCTACCGCTGGGAGTGCGCGATCCGTTCCTCGGCGGTGCTGGGCTTTGTCGGCGCCGGCGGGCTGGGCCAGCAGATGGACAACTCAATGAAGATGTTCAACGGCGCCGAGGTGGCCACCTTGCTGCTCGTCTTCGTGGCGCTGGTGGCGTTGACGGACCGCCTCAGCGCCTTGCTGCGGCGGGTGCTGGGATGAAGCGCTGTACCGCCTGTTGGTTGCTCGTCGGTCTGCTGGCCTTGGTGGTGGCCAGCTTTGTTTCGCTGGACCTGCAGTGGTCCCGCTTTTTCTCTGCCGATGCTTTGCGGCGCATGGGCCGCTTTCTCTCCGAGCTGCTCGCCCCCAGCACCGACCCGCGTTTTATTGCCAAGCTGCTGCCAGCGACGCTCGAGACGCTGGCCATGTCGGTGGTGGGCACGCTGTTGGCTGCCGTCTTTGGCCTGCTGCTGGCGTTGCCGGCAGCCCGAACCCATGCCGACGACCCGGCGCGCGGCCGTTCGCTTACCCGGCTGGTGCTCAATGCGCTGCGCAGCGTGCCCGAGCTGATGTGGGCCGCACTGTTGCTGATTTCTGCCGGGCTGGGGCCGATGGCGGGCACTCTGGCGCTGGCACTGCACACCACCGGCGTGCTGGGCCGCCTGTTTGCCGAGGCGATCGAGAATGCCCCCGACGGACCGGCCTTCGCGCTGCGGGTGCGCGGCGTGGGCGAGGGCCGGGTGTTGCTTTATGCGACCTTGCCGCAATTGCTGCCGCAGCTCGTGAGCTACACCCTCTACCGTTGGGAAAACAACATCCGCGCTGCCGCGGTGCTGGGCGTGGTGGGTGCGGGCGGCCTGGGCCAGATGCTGGCCTTTCACTTGGGCCTGTTTCAGATGCCCGAGACCAGCGCGGTGCTGGCGGCCATGCTGCTGCAGGTGCTGGCGGTAGATGCGGCCAGCGTGGCCGCGCGGTGGGCGATGGCGAGGTAGCCGGACAGCCCGATGGGCGGATTGGGGGTCCAGAGACAGTGGGGCTCGCCGGCAGGGACGCCGACTGCAGGCCTATCAAGCCATGATTTTGAATTCGCTGGCCTTGGCAATTGGCCGCACCTGGCGGTTCTCGCGCCGCATTTCGACGAAGCCGTAGTTCGCCATGGTCTTGAGGGTGCGCGATAAATTGCCAGGGCTTCGCCCCGTCATGTCGGCGAGAGAACTGATAGAGGCCGGCTTGGCATCCCGGATCACCCGCAGCAGGGCGCGATTTTCATCGCTGAGTACTTCGGCGAGGGATCGCATCGAGGTGAACCAGATACGCGGCTCGCCGGGGCGGGGCTTGTACTGGCCGCGTGCGATGGCCAGCATGCGTTCCCGGATGCGATCCTGGGGCAGGATTCCGATGACGATGGCCTTCATGGTGCCTGAACTTCCTTCAAAACGCGGTCGACTTCGGCAAAGAAGTCGGCCAACAGCTGATACGCATCCCTGAAAGCGTAGGGTACGCCTTTGTCGCTCACATGCCTATGCCGGTGGTCATAAGGCAGGCGCGTGCCCGCAAATTTGTACCGGCCAGGTGGCTTGACTGCGTGGGCGTTGTCATAGCCGAGGATGCGCCTCCCATAGGGTTCGTGGAGCGTCAACGAATATCGGATGCCGTGGGGAATATGGCGATTCGCCGCCACACGCCACGCCTCGATCCGAACCCAATAGCCATGGCCTTGGTCAATGATTTGGTCGTGCAGATCGATGAGGGTGGCCAGGCCAGCGTCTTCTTGCATGGCCGCTGAGATTATCAACGGTTGATATTCGCTCCCAACGCCTGCCTGTCAAGGTGCTGCGTCCAGGTTCAACCATCCTGCCCCAGCAAGGCCAGCGCGAACTCTCGCGCCTTGAAGGTTTCCAGGTCCTCGAGCTTTTCGCCCACTCCGATGAAATAAACCGGCACCGGGCCTGCGCCCGCCTGGGTCTTGGCGCGCTCCTGGCCCCACTGCGCGATGGCGGCCAGCACGCCGCCCTTGGCAGTGCCGTCGAGCTTGGTGACGATGAGCCCGGTCAGGCCCAAAGCGGCATCAAAGGCCTTGACCTGGGCGAGCGCGTTTTGGCCGGTGTTGCCGTCGATCACCAACAGCACCTCATGCGGCGGCGGGGCCGACCCCTGTGCGCCGGGCGCTTCGCCCGCCTTGGCAATCGTGCGCTTGATCTTCTTGAGTTCCTCCATCAGGTGAAGCTGGGTGGGCAGCCGGCCGGCGGTGTCGACCAGGACCACGTCCTTGCCCCGGGCGCGGCCGGCGCTCACCGCGTCAAAGCTCACCGCCGCAGGGTCGCCCCCGGCCTGGCTCACGATTTCGACCGTGTTGCGCTCTGCCCAGACTGCCAATTGCTCGCGGGCGGCCGCGCGGAAGGTGTCTGCCGCCGCCAGCAGCACGGTGGCACCGGAATCGGCCAGGTGCCGGGTGAGCTTGCCGATGGAGGTGGTCTTGCCGGCGCCGTTGACGCCGGTCACCATGATCACCGTAGGCAAATGTTGGCCGATGACCAAGGGCTTTTCCAGCGGTGCCAGCAGCTGTGCCAGCAGGTCGGCCAGAATGTTCCGAACTTGTGCTGGGTTGCTGGCGCCAGTGGCCTGCACCTTGCGTCTGACTTCGTCCAACAGCCACTGGGTGGCGGCTACGCCGGCGTCGGCCATGAGCAGGGCGGATTCAAGCTCTTCGTACAGCGCGTCGTCGATGCGGGTGCCGGTGAAGACCTGGCTGATGCTCGAGCCTGTCTTGCGCAAGCCAGCGCTGAGCCGGCCGAACCAGCTGCTGCGGGTGGCGGCGCCAGAGGTGGCAGACTCGGCGGGTGTTGAAGGCGCCTGTGGCACCGGCAGAGACTGGCCCAAGGCGGAGCCGATCCGTCCGGCGAGGGGCGCTGCAGGCAGCGCGGGCGCCGAGGCCGCCGGTGTCGGCGCAGGGGTCTGCGCAATCGGAGGCGGCGCAATCGGGGGCGGCGTAGGGGCTTTTTTCCGGAAGAAGCTGAACATCGATGGGCTTGGGTAATTCTTGGGATTCTATGAAACAGCATTCGACGATGGGGGCAGGCTTGGGCCGGACACTTTTTCTGGCCCTGACCCTGGCCGCGACCGGCTGGGCCTTCGCTCAAACTCCGTCTGGGCCGCAGCCCCAGGTGCCCACGGCTACCGCCCCGGCCGCAACCGCCCAGGGGTCCGCGGGCCTCACGCCCAGCGCTGGCGTGCATCGCTTCACGCTGGACAACGGCCTGACCGTGATCGTCCGCCCCGACCGGCGCGCGCCCACCGCTGTCCACATGCTGTGGGTGCGGGTGGGTTCGATGGATGAAGTCGACGGCACCACTGGTGTGGCCCATGTCCTCGAGCACATGATGTTCAAGGGCACGCCCACCGTGCCCGCGGGCCAGTTCTCGCGTCGGGTAGCGGCCTTGGGCGGCCGCGAGAACGCCTTCACCGCCCGTGATTACACCGGCTACTTCCAGCAAATTCCCGCCAACCGGCTCGAGGAGGTCATGCGGCTCGAGGCCGACCGCTTTGCCAACAACCGCTGGCCTGACGACGAGTTTCGCCGCGAGATCGAGGTGGTCAAGGAGGAGCGGCGCTTGCGCACCGAAGATTCGCCCCGTGCCCGCCTGTTCGAGGCGCTCAACGCGGTGACCTTCCAGGCCTCGTCCTACCGGACGCCCGTCGTGGGCTGGATGTCCGACCTGGACGCGATGACCCCCGAGGACGTGCGCGCTTTCCACAAGCTCTGGTACCAGCCGTCCAATGCCGCAGTGGTGGTCGCCGGCGACGTGGATCCGGCTCAGGTGCTGGACATCGCTCGCCGGACGTACGGACAGATCCCCGCTGGTGTGGTGCCCGCCCGCAAGCCGCGCGAGGAGCCGCCGCAGCGCGGTCTGCGCCAGATCGAGGTCAAGGTGCCCGCCGAGCAGGCCGTGGTGTCGCTGGCTTTCAAGGTGCCTCGTCTGACCTCGCTGGACGAGCTCACGTCCACCAATGAGGATGCCCTCGCTCTGGCAGTCCTGGCCTCGGTTCTGAATGGTTATCCGGGCGCGCGACTCGACCGCGGCCTCACGCAAGGCCCCGACCGGGTGGCCGACAGCGTGAGTGCGGGCAATGGCCTGTGGGGCCGCGGGCCCCAGCTGTTCACGCTGTCCGGCGTGCCCGCCGCCGGCAAGACGCCGGAGCAGGTGCTGGCCGCCTTGCGCGCCGAGGTGGCTCGCGTTGCCCGTGACGGCGTGTCGGAGGCCGAACTCGCGCGGATCAAGACGCAGTGGATGGCCAGCGAGATCTACAAGCTCGACGCGGTCTTCAACCAGGCCCGCGAGTTGGGCGTCTACTGGGTGAGCGAGCTGCCGCTGGACTTCGGTGAGCGGCTGATCCGCCGCTTGCAGACGGTGACCCCGGCCCAGGTGCAGTCGGTGGCGGCTCGCTACTTCGGCGACGACACATTGACGGTCGGCATCCTGCGCCCTGTGCCGCGTGAGGCCGGCGCCGGCCCACGCACCCCGCCGGCGGCCGGACATCGCCACTGAACCGAATCGCCAGGAAAAAACCGATGCCCTTTGCTGCTTTGAACTCTCGCGCCGGCCGATCGATGCCTGTGCTGCAGTCCCTGATGCCGGCGACCCTCGCCCTGCTGCTGCTGGTCGCCGCTCCACTGGCTCGGGCGATGCTGCCCATTCAGCACTGGGTGCAGCCCTCGGGTGCGCGGGTGTACCTGATCGAGAGCCCGTCCATCCCGATGGTCGATGTGCAGATCGACTTCGACGCCGGCCAGCGCCGTGCGCCGCAAGACCGAGTCGGACTGTTAAGCGCGATGACCTCGATGCTGTACAGCGGGCTGGCGCCGCGTGACCCAGGCCGTGGCGCCGCTGCCAACCGGTCCGGCTTTTTGGGGCGCTACGACGGCCGCTACGACGGTGCGATGGACGAGAACGCTGTCAGTGAGGCTTGGACCGAGCTGGGGGCCAGCTTCGGCGTGGGTGCAGGCGACGACCGGCTGTCGGCCACCCTGCGCTCGCTCACCGAGCCCGACCTGCTGGCGCGGGCGGTGGCCCTGGCTGCCCGGCAGCTTGGAGAGCCCTCCTTCCCCGCCGACCAGTGGGCGCGTGACCAGGCCCGCAAGATCGCCTCGCTGCGCGAGTCCCTGACCCGGCCAGGCACGATGGCCTCGCGAGCTTGGTACTCGGCGGTGTTCGGTGACCATCCCTATGGCTACATGTCCACCGAGGACAGCATGCGCCGCATCACGGTGCAGGACATGCGTGATTTCCATACCCGTCACCTGAACGCCTGCCGCGCCCGCATCACCCTGGTGGGCGCGGTCACCCGTGCACAGGCGGATCGGATCGCCGCCGAGTTGCTCGCGCGCCTGCCGGACGCTGGGCAGGGCGCCTGCCCCCCGCTGGCGGCGTTGCCCGAGGTCAAGCCTCTGACCGCTCCGGTGGAGATTTCGCTGCCCCTCGAGTCGGCCCAGGCCCATGTGCTGATCGGCCAGCCCGGCTTGCGGCGGTCCGACCCGGACTACATGGCAATGCTGGTGGGCAACTACATCTTGGGCGCTGGTGGTTTCGTTTCCCGCCTCACGCAGGAGGTGCGCGACAAGCGGGGACTGTCCTACAGCGTCAACAGCAACTTTGTTCCCGGCCTTCAGGTCGGCTCCTTCTGGGTTGGCCTGCAAACCCGCCCTGACCAAGCGCAGCAGGCGGTGGACGTGGTGCGCGCCGAACTGGCCCGCTTCGTCGCGGAAGGGCCTACCGAGGCCGAGATGAGGGCGGCCAAGGACAACCTCGTGGGCGGCTTTGCCCTGCGCATCGACTCCAACCGCAAGTTGCTGGACAACGTGGCGGCGATGGCCTGGAACGACCTGCCCCTGGACTACCTCGACACCTGGACCGCCAAGGTCGAGGCGATCACCCGCGAGCAGGTGATCGCCGCCTTTGCCCGCAAGCTGCAGCCCGAGCGCATGGTGACCGTCGTCGTGGGGGCCAAGCCCGCCCGTCTGGACGCGCCTGCTACCCCGCGCCCCGCGCCTTGAGGTCGTTTTTGAGGCCGGTTTTGGAGCTATAGGGCCAGCGGCTCGGAGGGTGCCAGCACGGCCACGACCCGGCGCCGTCCTGGCCCGCTCCGGCTTGCCGTTAAGCTCTGCGCCCATGGCTGCTCCCGCTCCCCGACGTACCGCTCACATTGCGCCCGCAGCGGCGCGGCGCGCCCCGCACGAGGTGCGCATCATCGGTGGCCTGTGGAAGCGCACCCGGCTGCCGGTGGCCGACCGGCCTGGTCTGCGGCCCACGCCAGACAGGGTGCGCGAAACCCTGTTCAACTGGCTCGGTCAGGACCTCGCCGGCTGGCAGGTGTTCGATGCCTTCGCTGGCACCGGTGCGTTGGGGCTAGAGGCGGCCTCGCGCGGCGCGGCCCGCGTCACCCTGGTTGAACAGGAGGCTGCCCAGGCCAGAGACCTGCAGGCGGTGGTGCAGCGGCTGTCCGGTGCGGCGCAGGTGGTTCAGGTGGTGCGTGCCAGCGGCATTGCGGTGCTGCAGCGCCAGGCGCCGGCCAGCCTGGACCTGGTGCTGCTCGACCCGCCCTTCGAGGCCGACCTTTATGCCAAGGCCCTGGCCGCCGCGCTGCCAGCCCTGCGCGCAGGCGGATGGCTGTACCTGGAGGCGGCTCAGTCGTGGGCCGCGGCAGATGCGGTGGCGGACACGGCAGATGCTGGCCCGACGAATCGTGTGCCGCCCGGCCTCGCCCTGCGCCGGCATCTGCGGGCCGGTGCGGTGCATGCCCATCTCTTCGAGCGGGTGGATGCGGCGCGGCCGGCGGCCGAGTCCGTCCCCGCAGCGCAGGCCCCATAATCCGGCGCGTACCAGCAAGCCCCCGTGCAGGAGACCGCCGTGGCCCAATCCGTGATCGCCGTCTACCCCGGCACCTTCGACCCCATCACCTTGGGGCATGAAGACGTGGTGCGCCGCGCCACCCAGCTCTTTGACACCCTCATCGTGGCGGTGGCCGCCGGTCACCACAAGAAGGCCCTGTTCAGCCTGGAGGAGCGCATGGACATGGTGCGCGAGGCGGTCAAGCCCTACCCGAGAGTGCAGGTCGAGAGCTTCTCTGGCCTGATGCGCGACTTTGTCGTCGCCCGCGGCGGCAAGGCCATGGTGCGCGGCCTGCGCGCGGTGACCGACTTCGACTACGAATTCCAGCTTGCCGGCATGAACCGCAGCCTGATGCCGGACGTCGAGACCGTCTTTCTCACCCCGGGGGACAAGTACCAGTTCATCAGCTCCACCTTCGTGCGCGAGATCGCCACGCTCGGCGGAGAGGTCGACAAGTTCGTCTCGCCCGAGGTGCAGCAGCGGCTCATGGACAAGGTGCACGCGGCGCGCGGCTGAAGCCAAGAAAACGGGCCTGACAGCCCTTTTTTTCAGTCCCGACCTTGGTGGGCCGGCGATTGTCCGGGCGACTTTGTCGTGATCAAGCGGGCGACCAAAGAGGCGATCACGCAGTTGATCGACGGGTCGCTCAGGCGGGCTTTGGCGCTGGCGCTTGCGGCCATGCCCTCTGCGGCCCGCGAATCTTCTCGAAGGCCGATGACACCTGCAGCACCCCCAGGTCGTCAAAGCGCTGGCCGACGATCTGCAAGCCGATCGGATGCCCCGCCTGCGTATAGCCGCAGTTGATCGAGGCCGCCGGCTGCTCCGACATGTTGAAGGGCACAGTGAAGCCGATGTGTTCCATCGCCCGAAGCGGGTCGTTGGTCGGCATCGCCCATTCGGCCGGGTAGGTGGTGACCGGCGCGACGGGCGAGAGCACGTAGTCGTAGGGCCGGCAGGCTTGCACCGCCGCCACGCGGGTGAGGTGAAACTGGTGGAAGGCGCGGAAAGTCGTGGCGCCATCCATGCCCTGCGCGCTTTCCGCCCAGGTACGGATGAAGGGCAGGATGCTTTCGCGCTGGGCTGGCGTGAGCGCCTGCAGGTCCACATTCGAGCGCATGCGCCAGGCGTGGTCCATGCCATCGAGCAGCGCGGGCGTCATGAAGGGCCGCATCGGCGCCACATGGGCGCCGGCTTGTTCGAACAGGCGCGCCGCCATCTGGACTGCGTCCGCCACCTCGGGCGCCACCGGCAGGCCGCAACCGGCCTCCATCAGCAAGCCGATACGCAGGCCCTTCAGACGCTCGGGGCCGGCCTCGGCGGCATGCCAGGCAATGTCCTGCGTGGGCAGGCTCATGCTGTCACGCCAGTCGGGGCGGGAGAGCACCTGCATGAACAGAGCCGCGTCTGCCACGGTGCGGGTCATCGGCCCGGCCACCCGGCCGGTGTAGGGCGGGTCGATCGGGATGCGACCCAGGCTGGGCTTGAGGCTGTAGATCCCGCACCAACTGGCCGGCAGGCGCAGCGAGCCGCCGATGTCAGTGCCTACATGCAGCGGGCCGTAGCCGGCCGCCGCTGCCGCGCCGCCGCCGGCACTCGAGCCTCCCGGGTTCATGCGAAGGTCCCAGGGGTTGCGGGTGAGAGGGTGGAAGCTCGACAGACCCGAGGACAGCATGCCGTAGTCGGGCATGGTGGTCTTGGCCAGCAGCACGCCGCCGCTTTCGCGTACCCGGGCTGCCGGTGGTGCGTCGGCGGGTTGCGGAGTGAGCGGCACCGCGCGCGTGCCCAGGGGCATGGGGTCCCCTCCGGTGGCGATGTTTTCCTTCAGCGTCAGCGGCACCCCGTCGATCGGCCCCAGCGGCTGGCCGGCGCGCCAGCGGGTTTCGCTCTCGCTCGCCCGGGCCAGGGCCTGCTCGGGCCGGGGCAGGTAAAGGGCCTGCAGGTACGGCTCCCAGCGCCCGATATGCGCCAGGACCGCCTGCGTCACCTCCACCGGCGAGAGCGTGCCCGCCCGGTAACCCGCCACCATCTCGGTGGCGGTCAGGTCATGCAGGGCCGTCACGCGTGAAACGTGTCGATGCGAGCCCGCTCAGGCCCAGCCCAGGGTGGACAGGTCATTGACGAACACCGGCATGTCTTTCCACAGCCCGCGCACGCCCTTGTTGGCAACCGTCACCCATTGCGGCTGGTACAGGAAGCCATGCACGCAATCTTCGGCCAGCAGCTTTTGGATGTCGGCCATGAGCTTGGTGCGGTCCTGAGCGCGCGGCGAGTTCTTGTACTTGTTGTACAGGTCGTTGAACTTGGGCGACTGGTAGTTCCAGTAGTAGTCTGGCTTGGCGAAGTTGCCCATGTCGAAGGGCTCGACGTGCGAGATGATGGTCAGGTCGTAGTTCTTATTGCCGTACACGCCCGACAGCCACTGTGCCCACTCGACGTTTTGCAACTTGGCGTTGATGCCCACCTTGGCCAGCATGGCGGCGATGACCTCGCCGCCCTGGCGCGCGTAGGGAGGCGGGGGCAGGGTGATGGTCAGCTCGAGGTTGGTGACCCCGGCCTCCTTGAGCAGGGCCTTGGCCTTCTCCGGGTTGTAGGGATTGACACCTGTGGTGTCGACATAGCCCACCGAGCCGGGCACGTAGTGGCTGCCGATGGGCGCGCCGTAGCCGTCGCCCGCGCCCTGAATGACCGCCTTGCGGTCAATGGCAGCGGCGATTGCCCGGCGCACCCGTACGTCGTCGAGCGGCTTTTTCTTGTTGTTCATCGCCAGGATGGTCTTGGCGCGTGAGCCGGACACCTGCACCTGGTAGCGCGGGTTGTCCTTGAACTGGGGGACGCTGCGCGGTGTGACGCGCGGGAAGGCGTCGATATCGCCAGCCAGCAGGGCGGCGACTTGGGCCGCCGGGTCGGAGATGAAGCGGAAGCTGGCCCGCTTGAGCTTGATGGCCGCCGCGTTGCGGTAGCCATCCCATTTCTTCAGGCTCACCGAGGAGCCCTTGACCCAGTTGTCCAGGATGAAGGGACCGGTGCCGACCGGCTTGGTGGCGTTGGTGTCTGCGCTCTTGGGCTCGACCATGATCGCGGTTGCCTGGCCCATGAGGAAGAGGAAGTCCGGGTCCAGTTCCTTGTTCACGATGACCAGGGTGTGGTCGTCCACCGCCTGCACGACTTCCATCGTGGCGAAGGTGCGCTTGTCCTTGTTGGTCGACTTCTCGGCGCCAGCGCGAACGAAGGAGAACTTGGCGGTCTGGGCGTTGAAGGCCTCGCCGTTCTGGAACTTCACGCCCTTGCGCAGGCGGAAGGTGTAGGTGCGCAGGTCGGGCGAGACTTCCCAGCTCTCGGCCAGCAGCGGGGAAACGCTGCCGTCGGGGTTGATCTTGGTGAGGGTCTCGTAAATGTTGTACTGAGTGATCTCGGCAATGGCGGAGGCAGCGCCGGCGGTCGGGTCCAGGCCCGGCGGCTCCAGGGCCATGCCCAGAGTCATGCTGTCTTTGCGGCTCTGGGCCAGGGCGCCGGCCGGGAGGCTTGCAAGGGCGGCCAGGCTGGCCGAGTGGGTGAGTAGGCTGCGTCGCTTCATGAAATCACTCTCCTCTTTATGGATGGGTCGGTGAACGGCTAAGTGCAATCCAGGGTGACTATAGCGCCGCGTGCTGGGTCTGCGTGCCCACGGCGGACGGGGGCTCGGCCCGGGGTACGGCGTCGAGCAATTGGCGGGTGTAGGGGTGCTCGGGTGCGGCGAACAGGCGCTCGGGCGGTCCCTGCTCCACCACCTGTCCCTGGTAGAGGACGACGACCTCATCGCACAGGTGGTGCACCACCGCCAGGTCATGGCTGATCAGGAGGTAGGTCACGCCGTACTGGGCCTGCAGGTCCTGGAGCAGGTTGAGCACCTGGGCCTGCACCGACACATCGAGCGCACTCACGGGCTCGTCGGCCACGATCAGGCGTGGTCGGGTCACCAGGGCCCGTGCGATGGCGATGCGCTGGCGCTGGCCGCCAGAAAATTCGTGCGGGTACTTGTCAAGGTCACTGGCGCGCAGGCCCACCGACTCGATCACCTCGCTGGCCTGCCGACGCAGGGTAGCCGTGTCCCGCTCGCCCTGAGCCGACAGCGGCTCGGTCACGATGCGGACCACGGTCAGGCGCGGGTCGAGCGAGCCGTAGGGGTCCTGGAACACCATCTGGAAGTCCCGCCTGGCGCGCCGCAATTCCCCGCGGGGCAGTGTGTGCAGGTCGCGGCCGTCCAGCAGCACCCGGCCGGCGGTGGGTTGGTCCAGTGCCATGACCAGACGGGCCAGGGTGGACTTGCCCGATCCGGACTCGCCCACGATGCCCAGGCTGTGCCCGGCCTGCAGGGTGAAGCTCACCCCGCGCAAGGCCTGCACCACCGGCGGCGCTTGAAACAGGCGCTCGCGCGGCAGCGGGTAATGGCGCACCAGGTTTTCCACCTGAAGCAGCGGCGTGTTCATGCCTTCTCTCCCACGCTCGGGATTTGGTCCAGCCGCAGGCAGCGGGCCTGGTGACCCGGCCCCAGGTCGACCGCAGGCGGTGGTGTGCCCTGGCAGGCTGGGGCTGTCCAGGCGCAGCGGCCGGCGAAGGGGCAGCCGGTTGGCAGGTCGGCCAGTTCCGGCACCGTGCCTGGGATGGTGGGCAGCCGAGCACCCCGCATCGCATTCACCGCCATCAGCGCCGGGCGGGCGGCGAACAGGCCTTGGGTGTAGGGGTGGCGGCGGTGCGCAAACACCTCGCGAGTCGGGCCGGTTTCCACCTGGCTGCCGCCGTACATCACCACCATCCGGGCCACGTTCTGGGCGATCACGCCCAGGTCGTGCGAGATCAGGATCAGGGCCATGCCGCGCTCGGCCACCAAGCTGCGCACCAGGTCCAGGATCTGCTTTTGCACCGTCACATCCAGCGCGGTGGTGGGCTCGTCGGCAATCAGCAGGTCGGGCCCGCAGGCCAGTGCCATGGCGATGGTGATGCGCTGGCGCTGCCCGCCAGAGAACTGATGCGGGTAAGCGTCGGCGCGGCGCGCGGCATCGGGGATGCCCACCCGATCGAGCAGGGCGATCGCCTCGGCCCGAGCCTGGGCGGCATTCAGGCCTTTGTGCAGGCGCAACGGTTCGGCCACCTGACGGGCCACCGTGTGCACCGGGTTGAGCGCGGTCATGGGCTCCTGAAAGACCATCGCGATGCGGTCTCCGCGCAGGCCCGCCATTTCGTGCTCGGGCAGGCCGACCAGCTCGCGGCCGTTCAGGCGGATGCTGCCACTGACCTGCGCACCCTCGGGCAGCAGGCCCATCAGCGCCAACGCGGTGAGCGACTTGCCGCAGCCGGACTCTCCCACCAGGCCCAGGGTGTCGCCCCGTTCCAGGGTGAAGCCTAGGTCGCGCACCGCCACCGCCGGCCCGCGGGTGGTGCGCAGCACTACCTGCAGGTCGGTGACGGACAAAAGGGGCGTCGTCATGGTCTCGGTAGATTCAGCGCCGACGCGCCAGCTTGGGGTCGAACAGGTCCCGCAGGCCGTCGCCCAGGAGGTTCAGGCCCAGCACCGCCAGCGCGATCGCCACGCCGGGGTAGACGGCCAACATCGGCGCCTGAAAGAGCAGCGTCTGGGCCTCGGCCAGCATGCGCCCCCAGGAGGGCTGCGGCGGCTGCGTGCCCAGGCCCAGATAAGACAGGGCCGCCTCGGCCAGGATGGCGATCGCAAAGCGGATGGTGGCCTGCACGATCAGCACCGATGCAATATTGGGCAGCACATGCTCGATCGTGATCCGCCAGGGGCCTTTGCCGGCGGCGCGTGCGGCCAGCACGTACTCCCGGCCCCAGACCTGGTTGGCGCTGGCCCGGGTGATGCGCGCGAAGGTCGGGATGTTGTAGATGCCGATGGCGACGATGGCGATGACCATGCCCGGGCCGAAGACCGCGGTGAGCATGATGGCCGACAAAATGGCCGGGAAAGCGAAGCCGAAGTCAGCCACCCGCATGATGACTTCCTCGGTCCAGCCCCGGCAGGCCGAGGCCAGCAGGCCCAGCGCGGTGCCCACCAAGAGGCCAATGCCAACGGCGATCACCCCCACCGAAATCGAGGCGCGCGCGCCTACCAGCAGCAGCGAGGCGATGTCACGGCCATAAGGGTCTGTGCCCAGCCAGTGGCTGGCGTCCGGCGGCTGCAGCCTCAGCGCCATGTCGATCTCGTAGGGCGACTGCGGCGTCCAGACCAAAGACAGCAAGGCGGCCAAAACGAGTAGCGCGCTGAGGACAGCGCCGACGACAAAGCTCGGGTGAGCCAGGGCGCGCTCGCGCAGGCTCATCATGGCCTCGCTCCTGCGTCGGGCCGCGCTTTCCCGCACATGAAATGGGCTGCGCTCATATGTCGCTCGCCTTCACGCGGGGGTCGATCGCGGCGTAGAGCAGATCGACCAGGAAGTTGACGATGACCACCATCGCCGCCAGCAGCATCACGCAGTTGCGCACCACGATCAGGTCTCGGTTGGCGATGGACTGGAAGATGAGCCGCCCGAGACCCGGCAGGTAGAACACGCTCTCCACCACGATGGTCCCCGCCAGCAGCTCGGCAAACTGCAAGCCGATCACGGTCACCACCGGCACCATCGCGTTGCGCAGCACATGGCCCCAGAGCACGCGCCGCTCCGAGGCGCCTTTGGCGCGCGCGGTTCGCGCGAAGTCTTCGCGTAACACCTCGAGCACTGCCGAGCGGGTGATGCGCGCCAGAATGGCCGCCTGCACCACCGCCAGCGACAGCGCGGGAAGTATCAGTGCGCGTAGGGCGTCAACCCAGTCCTCCTCCCAACCCGGAAAGCCGCCAGCGGAGAACCATTTGAGTTGCACCGAGAACAGCAGGATCAGAAGGATGGCAAACCAGAAATTGGGGATGGCAATGCCAATCTGGCTCAGGCCCATCAGGCCGACGTCGCCCAGCTTGTTGTGGCGGGCCGCCGCGTAGATGCCTGCCGACAGCGCGAGCACGATGGTGAGCGCCATCGCCATCACCGCCAGTGGCACCGTGAGCGCCAGACGCTCGAGCACCAGCTCGCTCACTGGCGAGCTGTAGGCGTACGAGAGGCCCAGGTCCCCGGTCAGCAGGCCGGCGATCCAGTTGAAGTAGCGGGTGAGTGCGGGCTGGTCCAGCCCCAGCTTGGTCGCCAGCGCGGCGACTGCCTCTGGCGAGGCGTCCGGGCCCATCAGGATCTGCGCGGCGTTGCCAGGCAGCACCTCCAGCACCACGAAGACCACCACCGAGGTGCCTGCCAATGTGGCCAGCAGGGTGATGAGGCGTTTGACGAGAAACAGGGCCATTGAGCGGCGGATAATGCCAGATCATCGGCAGGTTCCCTCTGGGCGCTTTCCCGCACGCGCAGGCCTACCGCTACGGAGCTATTTCCATGTCCCTCATGATCACCGACGAGTGCATCAACTGCGACGTGTGCGAGCCCGAGTGCCCCAACGAGGCGATCTTTCTGGGCCCCGAGATCTACGAAATCAACCCGGACAAGTGCACCGAATGCGTGGGGCACTTCGATGAGCCGCAATGCGTGCAGGTCTGCCCGGTGGCCTGCATCCCGGTCAACCCCGAGCGAGTGGAGAGCCCGGAGACCTTGATGCAGAAGTACCTTCGGCTGACCGCGCAGGCAGCGCCTCCCCCTGCCTGACTAACAAGTCTCTAGCGCCCTCTTTCGTTCAAACCCCCTCCGGCCTCGGCGGCTTCGGCCGAGGCGGCTTATGCGTGTGCACCGTGCTGGTGGCGCGTGTCATCTCGCCCGCCAGCAGGTCGGGCGCTGCCTTGAGGGTGCGGGCCACGCACTCTTCGATCAGCGTGCGGTGATCGGGCGAGGGCTTGCGCAGCACGTAGTCGGCCACCTCGTTCTTGTCGCCCGGGTGGCCGATGCCGATGCGCAGGCGCCAGTAGTCGCTGCTGCCCAATTGCGCGTGGATGTCGCGCAACCCGTTGTGGCCGCCGTGGCCGCCACCGAATTTCAATTTGGCCTGGCCGGGCGGCACGTCGAGTTCGTCGTGCACCACCAAAATTTCCTCGGGTGCAATCTTGAAAAAGCGCGCCAGCGCCGCCACCGACTTGCCCGAGAGGTTCATGAAGGTCTGCGGCTCGAGCAGCCAGACGTTCTGACCCTTCACGCTGCCTCGAGCCACCAGGCCGTGGTAGGCGCGGTCGGAGTTCAGGTGCAGGCCGAGGTCTCGGGCCAGGCCGTCGACCCACCAGAAGCCCGCGTTGTGTCGCGTAGCCTCGTACTCGGCGCCTGGGTTGCCCAGGCCAACGAAGAGCTTGATCATGGGGTGCTATTAGAAACGAGTCGGTCGGCAGGTTCGCCCC
>JACCED011086395.1_pt1 | contig 22355 bp, 22 predicted proteins | sample 7455021 | NCBI WGS metagenome assembly JACCED01 (sample SAMN15323456, study PRJNA562643) | freshwater metagenome | isolation source: river surface water | place: USA:Blue River Watershed | collected 2017-08-19
GTGATTTCAGTGCTTTGGCATGGGCATCAAGCAATTCATTTTTTCGGACCTGATCAGTTTCATTAACTGCATCAAGGTAAGAATTCATCGGAGCTTTACTGTCTAAATAAAGAACACGATTTCCTGGCAAGTAAACGGTCACATCTGGTTTTCCAGCGCCGTCACCTTGTTGTTGGATCTGTTCACTAAAACTAATGTGCTCAGACATGCTCATCATTTCGATAATGCGACGCAGTTGAAGTTCACCCCAACGTCCACGAGTGTCACTGCGACGAAGTGCTCCAGAAAGCATTGTGGTTTCACCGCGAAGCGCTTCAAGTGCTGCATTTGTAGTTTTAACTTGCTCTTGGATAGATGAGTAAGCCTCAACTCTGCGGTTTTCTAATTCGATTACTTTTGCATCAAGAGATTTCAAGGTTTCTTGAAGTGGTTTAATAATGGCTTCCATTGAGCTATTTGCAGCGCGATTTTGTTCAGCAATTGAACTTGTTGTGGTCTGTAATCGCTGTTCAGTCGATGCTTCAAGTGTTTGCTGGATTGCAATTAACTGTTCACGAGCTGCATCGCCAACTTGTTGGCGAATTACTTCTGGGCTAATACTCGAATTTGATTTTCCAATTCGAGATATCAAAAAACCAATAATTAAGCCCACAGCGAGTACTGCAATCGTTAATGCATCCATTCGTCTAGTTTCGCACTGTTAACTGACAAAAATGCGTTGCGGGATTAGGTAAATAGGTGTTTCTCATCTAACGTTGATGTACCGAAAGGGTTTCATGACTTCCTCAACATCTTCAACTAAAAAGCCGCGCGCGCGCAAACTTGAGCGCGATCGCGCCCGCAATAAGACTGAGGGCAAAAAAACATCTAGCCGTCATGAAGCAGCAAAAAAAGCTGCAGCTGATAAGCGCAAAAAACCTACCAAGCAAACTAAGAAACGTGTTGAGCGTGAAGTAGCAACGGTTGGTAAATCAGCCGCGCCAAAGTCTGATCGCAAGAAATCTGGCACAAAAGAAGTTTGGAATCCATCAGGTAAGCCAACTGGCCAAAATAAATTTGCTAAAGCAAGAAGCACACGTCCAGCACGTGATGACGATCGAAGATCATCAAGGGATGACAGGCCACGTCGTGATGACCGTCCGCGCAGAGATGATCGCCCACGCAGAGAAGATCGTTTCGAACGTGAAGTTCGCCCGCGTCGCGATGAAAGACCACGTAGAGAAGAACGTTCAACTCGCGAAGACCGTCCAAGACGCGACAGTGCTCCAAAGCGCACCGAGCGGTTATCTGGTCGCGAACGAATTGAACCAAAGCGTCCGGTTAGAGCAGAACGAACAGAACGTCCAGTTCGCGCTGAACGTGTCGAACGTGCACCAAGAGTTGAAAAACCAAAACGCGAAGTTGCCTACGAAAAATTAGAACCGGTTGATTTACCAGCATGGTCTGAACTTGGTGTTGACGAAAACTTACTTCCAATTTTGAATCGTGCAGGAATTGTTGAACCATTTCCAATCCAAGTTAAGACATTGCCGGATGCAATTTCTGGTCGTGACGTTTTAGGTCGTGGCCAAACTGGTTCAGGAAAAACTTTAGCTTTCGGTTTAGCGATGCTAACGAAACTTGCACATCGCAAAGCAACAGCGCATCACCCACTTGGTTTAGTTCTTGTACCAACACGTGAACTTGCAATGCAGGTAACAGACGCGCTTAAACCACTTGCTCAAGGTGTTGATTTAGATATTCGATTAATCGCAGGTGGCATGCCTTATGCAAAACAAATCGATGCCCTTCGTCGCAGTGTTCCAATTCTTGTTGCCACACCTGGTCGCTTAAATGACTTAATTGAACAAGGACATGTGAAATTAGATAAAACTGAAATCACAATTCTTGATGAAGCTGATCAGATGTGTGACATGGGCTTCTTCCCACAAATTGTTGAAATTCTTGATTACACAAAACCAAAAACTCAGCGTTTATTATTCAGCGCAACTCTTGATCGCGATGTAGACAAGATTGTTAAGAAATACTTAAACAATCCAGTTGAACATGCAACAGATACTTCAAAAGCATCTGTTAAAACAATGGATCACTACTTATTCACTGTTTATCGCGAAGACAAAGATGAAATTCTTGCTGAAATCGGTTCACGTGAAGGCAAGACTATTTTCTTTGCCCGAACTCAACTAGGCGTTGAGCGCATTGCTAAAGACTTAGCGCGCAAGGGTGTTGCTGCCGGCGCATTACATGGTGGCAAAACTCAAGGAGCCAGAACTAGAACACTGGCGCAATTCAAAGAAGGCGTCACCGATGTTTTAGTTGCAACTGACGTTGCTGCTCGTGGTATTCACGTTGATGGCGTTGATTTAGTTGTGCACGTTGATGCCCCAACAGATCCAAAAGACTATTTGCACCGCGCAGGCCGCACTGCTCGCGCCGGTGAATCTGGCGCAGTTGTAACCCTTGTTGGTCCGCGCCAACAACGTGGTGTTGAACAAATGATGCAGCGCGCAGGCGTTGAAGCAAAAGTTGTTCGGGTAACCCCTATGGCAAAAGAATTAATCAAAATAACGGGTTCAACTAGACCAAGTGGCATTCCTTGGCAAGAACCAGAATTGCCAAGATCGTCTCGTAGTAAACCTGGTGGACGAGGTGGCTCACGAGGTGGATCTCGTGGCGGTTCACGTGGATCAGGAAAGCCAAAAGGTCGACCTAGGGCATAACCCTAGATTTGAATAAATATGCCTATTTATATGGGGATATTTATTCAAAAAATTTCCCAATTTCCTCGTGCCTCTCTATTCTTATAGAACTGAAAGTTAAGTTCGGTTCCCCAATAGCAAGGAATAAATAATGAGCGAAAAAGGCCTAGGTCGCTTCTTTAAAGGTGTCGACATCGAATCGCTACCAGCTGGCGATCCAAAGCGTGACGCTGCATACCAAGAAGTAATCGCTCAACTAAACGGGCGCATTGCTGAACTTGAAGGCGCAGTTGGCCGTCCATCATTTATCGACATGGATGACGATGCACTAACTCAAATTGCAGCTGAAGATGCTGCAGTAATTATCCGTGCTGCTCGAACCCGTGCAACCAAACTTGTTGAACAGGCTTCTGAAACACTTCAAAAAGCTGAATCAGATCGCGAACAAATCCGCGCAAGTGCTGAACTTGATGCTCGCAGTATTCGCGAAGCAGCTAACACGGATGCTCGCAAACTACGCGCTGAAGCAACTTCAACTCTTGAAACAGCTCGCGCTCAGGCTGAACAACTACTTGCTGCCTCACAAGATGATGCAGATGAACAATTAAAAGTTACTCAAAGCACCATCGCTAAATTACTTGATGATGCAACACGTCAGGCAGATGACGTAATCAAGAGCGCTAACAACCTTCGTGCTCGCACTGAAAAAGAAGTTGCAGTGCTACGTGCTGAAGCTGAAAAGCAAGTTGATGATCAGATCCTTGCTTCACAAAATGAAATTAATAAGAACCTTGCAAACGCAAATGCTGAAGCAAAGCGTTTGATCACCGAAGCTACTGGTGCCTCACAGGCAATGGTTGAAAAGACCAGCGGTGACACTCGCGCAACACTTTCTGAAACTCAAAGCCGTATCGACAACATGCTGCGCGAAGCACAACAGCGTGCAGATTCGCTAGTTGCAGATGGTCAGGCTAAGTACCGCGAATCAGAAAAAGATGCAAACAATGTTCGCAATGAAATTTTGGCAAATGCTAAAGCTAAGTCAGATGAAATTAAGCGCACTGCACTTCTCTACCGCGATCACATCATGGCATCTATCGAAAATGAACGTAAAGCTATTGCTGATCTAAATACTCAAGTTGGCAAGTTACGTACCGGTTGGCTAAACACCCAAACTGCAATTGCTGGTCTCTTAACTGATGTTGGCAACGAATTTGGCAAGCTTGAGAATTCAGTTGCTGATTCAACTCAGAAAATTGCAAGCAAGCGTGAAGATGTAACAGCAGCATTAACTGAAATGACTGCAAAGATTAGCGAAGAAGCTGCAGGCAAATAGTTTTTTAAATGGGTTCACTAACCACATCTGAAAAACAACGCACTTTTCTAATTGGGTTTTTAGCCGGAGTTCTTGCTGGCCTCTTTGGCGTTGGCGGCGGATTCTTAATGGTTCCGCTTTATATTGCTTGGCTAAAAATCGATCAGAAAAAAGCGCATGCAACTTCACTTGGCGCAATAATTCCAATCGCAATCTCTGGGGCAATTGGTTATGCGGCAACTGGTGATGTTGATTGGAAATCAGCTGCTTTTCTTTTAGCCGGTTCATTTTTCGGTGCGATGTATGGAGCGAAGTTATTGCACAGTATTTCTTTACCTAAATTACAAATAGCTTTTGGTTCGCTATTAATACTGTCGTCAGCAAGATTGCTTTGGTCGGCTCAACCAACGCAATTACTTGATGGAACTGCCGGAAAAATACTTCTAGTTCTAGTTGGGTTATTTGCTGGAACTATGTCAGGGCTCTTAGGAATTGGTGGCGGCATCATCATGGTGCCAGCGATGATTATTGCAGCTGGATTAACTGCAGTTGAAGCACGAGGCACAAGCCTTGCAGTCATTGTTGGTTCAGGAATTTCTGGAACATATGCGCATTACAAACGTGGCAACATCATTTTTCCAATTGCGATCCTAAGCGGATTGGCAGGCGTTCCGGCTACATATATCGGTATCTATCTAAGCCAGAATTTGCCTGAACGAATTTCGGTCGCAATCTTCGCCGCAATTCTAATAACGATTGCGATCCAGCAATTTAAGAAGTCATTTAAAAACAAGTAATCTGGTTGACGGTATCGTGTCCGAGCGGCCGAAGGTGCAACTCTCGAAAAGTTGTGTGCGTGTTAAGCGCACCGTGGGTTCAAATCCCACCGATACCGCGCTAACGCTTTGATTTAAAAAAGTCTGTAAGTATTTGCGCTGCCTCTTGTGCCAGCACACCTGAGATAACTTCTGGGCGATGCGGTAAACGTGAATCACGCACCACATCCCAAAGCGACCCAACTGCGCCAGCTTTTTCATCAAAAGCGCCAAAAACTACGCGACCAATCCTGGATTGCACGATCGCTCCAGCACACATCGTGCATGGCTCGAGTGTGACAACTAGTGTGCAGTCATCTAATCGCCAAGAGCCAAGATTTTTTGCTGCATCATTTAGGGCATTAACTTCAGCATGACCAAGTGGGTTATTCGTTACTTCACGAGTATTAAATCCGCGGCCAATTATGTTTCCACCAGCATCAATAACAACTGCGCCTACTGGAACATCATCAGCTTCTTGAGCCTTGATTGCTAATGCAAAAGCCTCGCGCATTGCTGATTCATACCTGACGGTTTCCACGTGTTCATTGTGGCACGGTTAACCCCTTCCCAATTTGGCACACCTATTCGCAACTTGATAGGCTCACCAATAGGTCAAGAGCGATAGTGACAAGTCCCGGCTAACTATCCGACAACCCTTCACAACCGCGATGGGGTGCCCCGAGGAACAGACCAGGCCAAACAAATTGGCAAGCGCGGGTCCACAAAAAGGGCCCAACATGGGTAATCAACCGTTTACTCATGCCACTATTTGAAAGTAATAGGAGAAAAGCGTGACTAACGCTAACTTTCGACGTATCCGTAACGCTGTTGCAGCTGTTGCCCTAACTGCACTAGTTGCAGCATGTGCACCACAAAGTGACAGCGCAAGCACAACTGCAGAAGCAACAACTGCTGCTGCATGTTCTGCCGAATCACTACAAACGCTAACCACCGGAAAGCTAACTATTGCAACTGGTGAACCTGCTTACTACCCATGGGTAATCGATGACAAGCCTGAATCAGGCGAAGGCTTTGAAGCAGCAGTTGCGTATGCAGTAGCTGAACAACTGGGCTTTGCTAAGGAAGATGTTGTTTGGGTTCGCACCACATTTGAGGGCGCAATCACACCAGGAGCTAAGACATTTGACTTCAACTTGCAACAGTTCTCAATCACTGAAGAACGTAAAGCTGCAGTTGATTTCTCAAGCGCTTACTACAGCGCACCACAAGCAATTGTTTCTTTCAAGGGAAGCAAGATCGAAGGTAAGACCGCGATCGCTGACCTAAAGGATGCAAAGCTAGGCGCTGCAGTTGGCACAACATCACTTGATCTAGTTAAGACTCAAATCGGTGTTGAACCACAAGTATTCAACGACAACGCTGCAGCAGTTGCTGCACTTAAGAATGGTCAGATCGATGGCCTAGTTGTTGACCTTCCAACTGCTTTCTACCTATCAGCTGTTGAAGTTGAAAATGGCCTAATCGTGGGTCAGCTTCCATCAACCGGTGAAGGTGATTCATTTGGTCTACTACTTGCTAAAGACAGCCCAATCACAAGCTGTGTTTCACAGGCAGTTGACGCACTTAAAGCAGATGGCAGCCTAGATGCAATTGCTGCAACTTGGCTTGGCACTGATGCAGGCGCGCCTGTTCTTAAGTAGTGCTAACTTTTTAACACTATGAACAACGACAGCCCGGCTCGAAGCAATTCGAGTCGGGCTTTGTCGTGGTCACCAAGTGAGCGCGAACAAGCTCGCCAAAAAACAAGACAGAAATTAGCTCGCAAAAAAATTGGTGTGGCAACGGCTTCATCAATAGTTGTGCTTGGCACATTAGTAATCGGATTAGTCAGCTCTCCTGGCTGGCAGGTAGTTAAAGAAACATTTTTTGACTGGGCGTATGGCCGAGAAATACTTCACCTTGTTGCAAAAGGTTTAATCACCAACATCTCGTTAACCATCGTTGCTTCAGTTGCGATTGGCATCATTGCTCTTGGGTTAGCACTTGCCAGAACTTCAAGATCAGCAGCCCTAACACCATTTAGATTGCTAGCAACTGCCTACGTAGATATTTTTCGAGGCATTCCACTACTGCTTGTTATTTTGCTTGTTGGCTTTGGTGTTCCAGCACTTCGTTTAACGGGTGTTACTAACAGCGTGATTGTGCTTGGCACAGTCGCAGTTGTAATTACTTATTCGGCATATGTTGCTGAAGTAATTCGAAGTGGAATTCTTTCAATTCATCCAAGCCAACGAGCGGCTGCACGATCACTTGGCTTATCGCAAACCCAAACTATGCGTTACGTGGTTTTGCCACAAGCTTTCAAGCGAGTTGTGCCACCACTATTAAATGACTTGGTTGCACTTCTTAAAGACACAGGTTTAGTTTCAATTCTTGGTGTGACTGATGCTGTGCGTGCAGCACAAATTCAAGGTTCAAGAACTTTTAATTACACACCTTATGTAATTGCAGCAATTTTGTTCTTACTAATAACTATTCCACTAACCCGCTACACCGATCGAGTTCTCAAGCGATCAATTGAAAAGCAGAATGCGCAAGGTAGCGCATGAACGTATTAGAGGTTACAAACCTGCGTAAATCATTTGGCAGCGAAGTTGTTTTAAACGATTTGAATTTAACTGTGCCTGAGCACACCGCCACTGTATTAATTGGCGCTTCAGGATCTGGAAAATCTACTTTGCTTCGCTGCATTAATTTGTTAGAACAAATCGATGATGGCGAAATTCGTGTTGATGGAATTGAAATATCTGATCCACAGATAAATGAAGACGAAGTTCGCCGAAAACTTGGAATGGTTTTCCAATCATTCAATTTATTCCCACACATGACCGTTCTTGAGAACATCACTCTTGCACCGATTAAAGTTCATCAAATTTCAAAAGATGAAGCGATAGATCAAGCAAAGAAACTTCTTGCAAGATTTGATCTTCTTGATAAAGCACATCAATACCCAGATCGCTTGAGTGGCGGGCAACAACAACGTGTTGCAATTATTCGATCAATTGCAAATAAGCCAAGACTTCTTCTGTTAGATGAAGTTACTTCTGCTCTGGATCCAGTATTAGTTAATGAAGTCTTGGCAATTGTTCGTGACCTGAAACAAGATGGCATGACGATGGTCCTGGCAACCCATGAAATGGGATTTGCTACCCAAGTAGCTGATGAAGTTTGTTTCTTGAAAGATGGATTAATTCTGGAACGCGGAACACCAAGCCAAGTTCTCGAAAATCCGCGGCTACCTGAAACCAAAGATTTCCTAAAGCGCGTGCATGAAGCAGGACGTCTTTAAAACCCATTATTTTTGGGTCTAAATGATGTCCACATTGTGGGTTTTTCACCTACTAGAGAACCGGTTCGCACATATCGGCCAGTCGAGGTAACTTAATAATTCAACCACCTGAAGGGGTGTTTTTCCTTAAACATGGGCATCAAGCAGTTATTCCGTTCACCTTTGCTTTGGATTGCATTAGCTATCACTGCTTTATTGGTAGGTACTAATTCTCTAAACACAAGTGGCGCTGCCAAAGAAGTTGATACCTGGAAAGTTATTAGCGACATTCAACAAGGTCGTGCGAAGTCGGTGACGTTAGTTGATGGCGATCAACTGATTAAAGTCACGCTAACTGACGACACTAAAGAAGTTGCTGAATTTATAACCGGACAAGCACCTTCACTTATTGCACTACTTGACGCCCAAAAATCTGCAGGAAATATTCCAGAAGGATATGACGTAGTTGTTCCTAAACAGTCATTCCTTGGCAGCTTGTTTATGTCGGTATTCCCAGTCATTTTGATTATGGGACTTTTCTTATTCATGATGAGCCAGATGCAAGGTGGCGGACGCATCATGTCATTTGGTAAATCACGAGCCAAGTTAATTACTAAGGACATGCCTCAAACAACATTTGCTGATGTTGCTGGCGCGGATGAAGCAAAAGAAGAACTTGTTGAAATTAAAGAATTCTTGCAAGAGCCAGGAAAGTTTCAAGCTCTTGGTGCCAAGATTCCAAAAGGTGTTTTACTTTATGGCCCGCCAGGAACGGGTAAAACTTTATTAGCGCGCGCTGTTGCTGGTGAAGCTGGCGTTCCATTCTTTTCGATCTCAGGTTCTGATTTCGTTGAAATGTTTGTCGGTGTTGGTGCCAGCCGTGTTCGCGATTTATTCGAACAAGCAAAAACAAACGCACCTTCGATTATTTTTATTGACGAAATCGATGCAGTTGGTCGTCACCGTGGCGCAGGTATGGGTGGCGGGCACGATGAACGTGAACAAACTCTTAACCAAATGTTGGTTGAGATGGATGGTTTCGATGCAAACACTGGCGTGATTTTAATTGCTGCCACAAACCGTCCAGACATTCTTGATCCAGCGTTACTTCGTCCAGGTCGCTTTGACCGACAAGTTGCGGTTGAAACACCAGGACTAAACGGACGCTTTGACATTCTTCAAGTTCATGCAAAAGGTAAGCCGATCGCAGAAGATGTTGACCTAATGGCAGTTGCCCGTCGCACACCCGGTTTCACAGGTGCTGATCTGGCAAACGTATTAAACGAAGCTGCAATTTTGACTGCACGTAGTGATGGCAAATTAATCACCGATGAACTCTTGGATGAAGCAATTGATCGCGTGATTGCTGGACCACAAAAGCGCAGCCGTCCAATGAGTGAACAAGAGCGTTTAATTACTGCCTACCACGAAGGTGGTCACGCATTAGTTGCTGCGGCTCTTCCTAATACTGATCCGGTTCATAAGGTGACAATTCTTCCTCGCGGCCGTGCACTTGGTTACACCATGGTGCTTCCAGAATCAGAAAAGTATTCAACTACTCGTTCGCAGATGCTTGACCAGCTTGCTTACATGCTTGGTGGCCGCGCCGCGGAAGAAATGATTTTCCACGATCCAACAACTGGTGCTAGCAACGACATTGAAAAAGCTACAGCTGTTGCCCGCAAAATGGTTATGGAATACGGCATGACTGAACGTCTTGGCGCAATTAAGTATGGCCAAGTAAATGGCGAACCATTTATGGGCCGTGACATGGGTCATCAACGTGATTACTCTGAAGAAATTGCAGCAGCAATCGACGAAGAAGTTCGTTCATTTATTGAAATCGCACACCACGAGGCATATGAAATTTTGGTTGCTAACCGAAAGGTTCTTGATTCACTTGTGGTTGAACTTCTTGAAAAAGAAACATTGGATCGCGATGAAGTTGCGCGGATTTTTGAACCGCTTAAGCGACGTCCAGAACGTCCAGCCTGGACTGGTTCAGTTAGGCGCAAACCAAGTCGTAAGCCACCTGTAGAAGTTCCACCTCGGGCAATTGATTCTGAGACGAGCAAAGCTTGACCATCGACCCAATCGAAAAATTAAGTGAACCACCAGCGGTTGGGCCATTTGATCAAAAACGAATTGAAAATGCGATTCGTGAACTATTAATTGGCATAGGTGAAAACCCAGATCGTGAAGGCCTGCAAAAAACACCAGAACGCGTTGCCAAGGCTTACGCAGAAATTTTCGGTGGCCTTCACAAAACTGCCGAAGATGTTCTAACTACAACGTTTTCATTGGGACATGATGAATTAATTGTGGTTAAAGATATCCCGGTTTACAGCACCTGTGAACATCACCTACTTCCATTCCATGGCGTTGGCCATGTTGGTTACATTCCAAGTGAAGCTGGAAAAATTACTGGACTATCAAAGATTGCTCGCTTAGTTGATTTATATGCACGTCGTCCTCAAGTTCAAGAACGTTTAACGACTCAAGTTGCTGATGCGATGGTTAACATTCTTGATGCACGCGGTGTGATTGTCGTTATTGAATGTGAACACTTGTGTATGTCGATGCGCGGTATTCGCAAACCTGGTGCGACCACAATTACTTCTGCAGTTCGCGGACAATTGCGTGATGCAACTACTCGCGCCGAAGCAATGGCTTTAATCAACGGTAAGTAATGCTTATTCCAAGCGGGCTACCTAAAAAGTTAGCCGAACTAAATCGCACACTTGTCATGGGTGTACTAAATGTCACTCCTGACTCATTTAGTGATGGCGGAAAATTCGCATCAACTCAAACAGCAATTGAACATGGCAAACAAATGTTTGCCGATGGCGCTGACATTGTTGATATTGGTGGTGAATCAACTAGACCAGGTGCGGATCGTATTTCAGTTCAAGAAGAACTCGATCGAGTCATTCCAGTCATTACTGAATTAACCAAGTTAGAAATTCCAGTAAGCGTCGACACAATGCGAGCCGAAGTTGCTGCCCAAGCCGTTAAAGCTGGTGCTTGCATAATTAATGACGTCAGCGGTGGAAAAGCAGACCCAGAGATGTTTGTATTTTTGAACACAAATGATTTGCCGTACATCATGATGCACTGGCGCGGGCATTCAACCGAAATGATGAACTTAACAAATTATGACGATGTGGTTCTTGATGTTTGTGATGAACTGCAAAGCCAAGTAAATTCAGCTGTTTCAGCAGGAGTTGAACTATCTCGCATAGTTCTTGATCCAGGTATTGGTTTTGCAAAGACTGTTGATCAGAATTGGCCAATCTTTGCTGGCCTTGATGAATTACAAAACCTTGGTCTACCGCTTTTAATTGGGGCCAGTCGAAAGAAATTCCTAGGTGAACTTCTTTCTAAAGATGGCGTTGCTCGCGATATTGAAGGTCGCGAAGCCGCCACGACGGCAATCACTGCACTGATGGCAGCTCAGCAAGTGTGGGCAGTTCGAGTCCATGATGTTAAGTCTTCTAGTGATGCTGTGAAAGTGGTCAGTCGAATAATGCAGGAGTTATCAAATGGCTGAGTATCAAATTGAATTAACTGAAGTTACTGGGTTTGGGTATCACGGATTACTTGAAAGTGAACGAGCTAACGGTCAGGAATTTAGTGTTGATGCGAAGTTAGTCGTGCAAAGCCCATCGGTTAACGATGACATAGCAAACACCGTTAACTACGCCGATGTTGCTCAAATTATTCATGATTACATCACAGGTGAACCTTTTGATTTGATTGAGACTCTTGCAGACGAAATTTCAGATAATTTAATCGAATTAAAACTAGTAAAAGCAGTTGAAGTGACTGTGAATAAACCTCAAGCACCAATTGAAGTGCCCTTTGGCAATGTTTCGGTAACGGTAGTCCGTAACAAATAATGTCGAAAGCCTACCTTTCAATAGGTTCAAATCTCGGAGACAGATTTGAGTTCTTGCAAAATGCAGTCTTTGAAATTTGCAATAATTCAAAAATCTCAAATGTTAAGGTGTCCTCAATTTATGAAACAACTCCAGTTGGTGGACCACAACAAGATGACTTTTTAAATGCAGTGGTTGAAATTGATACTGAGTTATCTCCAAATGAACTTCTAGCTTTTGCCCAGCAGCTAGAGCAGCAAGCTAATCGTGTTCGCGCTGAACATTGGGGTCCGCGCACACTTGATGTGGACATTTTGGATTATGAGAATGAAGTTTCTGGCGATCCTGATTTAACCCTTCCTCACCCACGAATAAGTGAACGCGCTTTTGTTGTCGTTCCATGGTTTGAAGTCGCACCAAATGTTGCGATTTCTGGTCTGGGCAAGTTAGCTGAACTGCATGAACAAATCGATCACTCTGGCGTGCAGTTAAATAGAGATATGAAGTTGCAGGTGACTAAATAGTGTTAGTACCAACAAAAATTATTTATTTGGTTTATCTTGCTTTGATTTCAACTGGTGTTGGCTGGATTGTGGCAACAATGTGGCCACCTATTTTTAGCCAGGCATTTGCAACTCCTTGGTTAACTGCCATAACTATGTGGTTAATCGCTGCTGCATTATTCATTTGGACATTTCTTGCCCGTAAAAAAATAAACCCTGAAAAAGGTAAGCCAAGACTTGATCCACTTCTTGCCGCCAGAAGCGCTGCGCTTGCAATGTCAGCATCTAGAGTTGGCGCTCTTGCACTGGGGTTTTATTTAGGTATTTTTATCGACAATCTAGTGTTTTCAGATTCTCCTTCTTCCAAAGAGCGTGCTTTAATTTCAGCGCTCACTGCGATTGCTAGCTTGGTAACCACAATTATTGGTTTATGGCTTGAACATATCTGCCGCATACCAAAACCCCCAGTTGAACCAAACGCAGTTCCATCTGCAGGTTAATAACCAATAGTCTTTAAGCATGACTAAGGTTGCACTGCTTCAAGTAAGCACAGATGATTCAGAATCTGTTGAGAGTCGAATTAATCGTGTAACCGAACTCACTCGAACTTGGGCAAGCAAAGCTGATTTCTTAGTTCTACCTGAACTTTGGCATGTTGGAGCATTTAGTTCAGAACTATTTCAGGACTATGCACTTCCAGCACAAAACGAATTAGTAAATGCATTTTGTGAAATTGCAAAAGAAAATAATTGTTGGATTCACTTTGGGTCTTTTATTGAACGTCATGAAAAAGGTATTTCAAATACCGCAGTCGTCATTAACAATTTAGGTGAAGTAGTTAGCCAATATCGCAAAATACATTTATTTGGTTTTGACCAAGGTGAAGCAATCATGCTTAGCCGTGGTGATAAGCCAGAAGTTATTAGTTCAACACCACTTGGGGTAACTGGTATTGCTACCTGTTATGACTTACGTTTCCCTGAGCTTTTTCGTTTGCAAGCAGATCAAGGTGCCCAATCAATCGTTATTTGCTCTGGTTGGCCTTCTCCTCGAATAGAACATTGGAAAGTTTTAAATACTGCTCGCGCAATTGAAAACCAAGCTTGGGTTATTGCTTGTAATCAAGTTGGTCAAAATAATGAATACGAACTAGGTGGCAATTCCATGGTGGTTAGCCCAATGGGTGAAGTTATTGGACAACTTGGAACTGGTGAAGACGTATTAGTTGTCGATATCGATCTTGATTTAGTAAACAGCTGGCGGGATAAATTCCCAGTCTTAAAAGACCGAGTACTTTAATTGTTTTGATCGCGGCTGTTTAGCCTTGCTAGCCGCTCGTTGTATTCCTTACGTTCCTGATCGCCATCACGCTGCGCAGCTCGATCTAAACGATTTGCAGTTCGTTCATCACTTCTGGCCCATTGCACTGCAACCAATATTGCCAACATCAACGTTGGGATTTCACCAATTGCCCAGGCAATTCCACCACCGATGTAATTTTCTTTGAGCAAATCAAAAATCCAAGGTGGCTGAACTTGGGCATACCAACTTTCACCCACAGGAGTTCGAGACTGCATGATTGCAAGGGCAAAAAATGTATGAAGACCAAGAGCCATTAAGACCATCATTAATTTGCTCCAGTAAGGAATTTTTCTTGGTGCTGGGTCAATTCCAACAGTCATAAATGCAAATAGAAAACCTGAAAATAGGAAATGAATTTCCATAAAGACATGCCCTGAATGGCTACGCATTAGATCACCAAAAAGTGAAGTGAAATACATGCCGTATAGACCGAATGTAAAAATAATTAAAACGCTTATTGGATGAGTAACAAGTTTTGCATACTTGCTTTCAAGCAAACTTAAAATCCAATCCCTGGCATTCTTTGTTTCATGATTGGATTGCGTTGGCAGTGCTCGTAGTGCCAATGTCACTGGAGCACCTAAGACAAGAAAAATTGGTGCAATCATGGAAAGCACCATGTGTTGGATCATGTGCGCACTAAATGAAATCATTGCGTACTTAGCAATGCCACTTGAACTAGTCCAAGCCAACAAAGCAATTCCTATAACAAAGGATGTTGTTCTGCCGCCCGGCCACTTAATTTCTTGACGTTTCAGTTTTTGAGCAGCTGATAGGTAAAGAATTAGTGCAATTGTTGAAAGCGTTAATAAAATCCACTCTGGATGCCATCCGAAAAGATATTCAGCTACACCTGGAACTGGTGGAAACTCAAATCCTAAAATTTCTTCTGCCGCGGTTTCAAATGAAATTCCTGATCGAGAAAGCGCAGTATTTTGTAAAGCCACACCAAAGCCAATAGCCAAACTTAAAAAAATGGTTTCAATGCTTATGAATTTTGTGACCGAAATGTTGCTTCTTAGCTGTTTTCGAATTTGGCCAGCAATTGCCAATGCAATCATGAACAATAAAAATTTGACTATGACCAACCTGCCGTAACCAGTCATCCAAAAATCACTAATTGAATCTAGGCGACTGTAGGTGGCAGCTATTCCGGAAACACCCAATGCAACTACACACCATTTCGCCAGAGCACCAAATTTTGTGACGAGTTCTTGGCTTGTTTTTGAAATGTGAGGCAAAAGTGCAATTAATGTGCCAACCCAAATCGAAACGGCTAGACCATGCGTGATTGAAGAAGTGAGTGCAAGTGAATGATCACCTAAGGATGCTGAGTGACTATTAAGAAGCGGGGTTGTGATTACTGCCCCAGCCATGAGAATTAAAACAATAAGCGAGTTATCTGATTTAACAAATAGAGACAGTAATGCAATAACTAAAGCAAGAACTGCACTAATTAGATAGCCGCGAGAAGACGTTAGATCAAACAAGTAGGTGGAAATTGTTGCTGGGGTAAGTGTGGATCCGGGTTTTAAGCCAAGCACATATGCCATTTGAGTAATGGCAACAACTATTGAAATTATTACCAATAAATTCGCTCGAGCACTTATCTGATTCAGAGATTTGCGCAGATCGTTTGTCGTGATAAAAAAAGTTAAAGTAATTAATTTTCCAAGCATTAGTAATGCCAAGAAACTAAACGTAAGTTTTGAAATCTGCAAAGACCAAGTGATTAGGGGACCAGAATCTGGAATTCCTTGCGCAACTGGTTTCCAGTTACTTTCACCCAGAATTAAACCTGAGACTAAACCAATTATTGCTATGGATAGCAATAATGGTTTGTGAAACTTTCGGGGCACTTATTTACGTTTCTTTGTTGCGTAAATTGTTCCGATAGTTGCACTTGCAACAAATGATGCGAGCAAAATTATCCAAGAATTGGAATTTTCGTTAGTTTCTTCTTCGTCAATTCCACTTTGAGCCATTGGCAAAGCCGTTGCTTCGCTATCGACTGCAACTACAGTTCCATTGAAAGTGAATGCAAATTCGCCGGTTTGAACATGCCCATCATCTGCAGCTGCCCGCCAAGTTACTGTGTATTCACCGGGAGTTAAATCAGCTGGCGCGCTTGCAGATACTGTTGCGCCTTCAAAAGTTAATTCCCCTAATTCAACTTCGGTTCCATCGGCTTGGTTAAGCACAATTGCTGTGCCAACTTCTAAAACTGGATCTGAAAACGTCAGAGAGATTACGGCTGGAGCAACATCGATCTCAGCCCCGTCAATCGGTGAGGTGTTGACCAATTCGGTATGCGCACTTGCTGAGGTAGTAACAAAAAAAGAACTAAAAAGTGCCAAAACAACAGCCAAAATTAAGCGGGTAAATCTCATAACTCAATAGTAATCAGTGAAATTTCTGCTCCCCAAAGGTCTAGAAAAGTGCGCTCGGGTAACATTTTCCTGTGTTGCTTTCAGATAAAGACATTAAAGCCGAAATCGGATCTGGCCGTGTTGGCATGGAACCATACGACGTAGCAATGGTTCAGCCATCAAGTATTGATGTGCGCTTGGATCGCTTCTTTCGCGTATTTGAAAATCACCGCTATCCACACATCGATCCATCAACTGAACAAGCAGAACTAACTCGTGAAGTTGCAACTGTTGGTGATGAACCGTTCGTTCTTCATCCAGGTGAATTTGTTCTGGGTAGCACTTATGAAGTGGTAACACTTCCAAATGACATCGCAGCTCGTCTTGAAGGTAAATCAAGCCTTGGTCGTCTTGGTTTATTAACCCACTCAACTGCAGGTTTTATTGATCCAGGATTCTCAGGTCACGTAACACTTGAGCTTGCAAACGTGGCAACGCTGCCAATCTTGCTCTACCCAGGTATGAAAATCGGTCAGGTTTGTTTCTTCAGAATGACTTCTGAATCAGAACATCCTTATGGCTCAAGTGTTTATGGTTCTCGTTATCACGGACAGCGTGGACCAACACCAAGTCGTTCACACTTGAATTTTCACAAAACAAATATCAAGTAATTATTTTTGAACGCGCGATAGTAATAGCGTGGCAACATCAACAACTTCAGCTGGTGCTTCAACGCCTTGTTCTTGACTGCGAACTGTAACTGCATCGTTAAGCATTACTGAACAGAACGGACAAGCAACAGCAATCTTGCTCGCACCTGTTGCCAAAGCTTCATCGCCACGATTTTGATTAATGCGCGTTCCGATGTTTTCTTCAAGCCACATGCGACCGCCACCAGCACCACAACAGAATGAGGTTTCTTTGCTTCGTTCCATTTCAACTAAATTCACGCCAGGAACATTTGTTAGTAGTTCGCGTGGTGGCATATAGATCTTGTTGTGACGACCTAGGTAACAAGGGTCGTGGTAAGTAACAGTTTCATCGCTTGCTGTAAGCATGGTTAGTCGCCCGGTACTTACTAATTCATTTAGTAATTGAGTGTGGTGAACAACATCGTAATTACCACCAAGTTGTGGGTATTCACGAGCAATTGTGTTCATGCAGTGCGGACAAGTAACAACAATCTTCTTGGCACCAACTTCGTTAAGCACTTCAACGTTTTGTTGCGCTTGCATTTGGAATAAGAATTCATTTCCAGCACGTCGTGCAGGATCACCGGTACAAGTTTCACCTTCGCCTAGAACCATGAAATTAATTCCGGCGGTGTGCAGAAGTTCTGCTACAGCTTTAGTTGTGCGCTTTGCGCGATCATCATAAGCACCAGCACAGCCAACCCAGAATAGGTATTCAACGTCGGCAGGAATCTTGTCTTCACCTTCCATGCCAAATACTCGAACTGGGAATTGAACTTCTTCAATCCAGGCAGTTCGACCATTTTGGTTCATACCCCATGGATTTCCCTTTGTTTCAAGATTCTTAAATAGACCACTTAGTTCAGCTGGGAATTGCGATTCAATTAGAACTTGATTGCGTCGCATATCCATGAAGTGATCAATATGTTCAATGTCGACCGGACATTGTTGAACGCAAGCACCACAAGATGTGCAAGACCAAAGTGCATCGTAATCAATTACTGCACCTTCATGACTGCGATGACCTTTCTCGTAATAACCGTCTGTGGCGTAACACGGGTCATCAATTCTTGAACCAACTTGTGGACGTGCAGCTTCTGCTTTAACCGCGTCAATTAGTTTCTCTTGGCCAGCTGCATCTTCCCCAGCAAGAATGTACGGAGCCTTGGCGAATAAATGATCGCGAAGATCCATAATCATAAGTTTTGGTGAAAGTGGTTTACCGGTATTCCATGCAGGGCATTGGCTTTGGCAACGACCACATTCAGTACAACTTAGGAAATCTAGATTGCCTTTCCAAGTGAAGTCTTCAATCTTTCCCCGACCAAAAGTTGCCTCGTCAGCTGGATCTTCGAAGTTAAGTAGTTCTTTTCCGACATAAAGCGGAAGTAATTCACCAAGTGCATTTGGGCGACGGCTAAATAGAACGTTAAGTGGAGCTGCGCCAATGTGTAAGTGCTTGCTGTGAAGAGCCAGCACCATAAAACCTAGAATCACACCAATGTTTAGCCAAAGACCAATAGTTTCTAGCCACTCATTTGTTTCTAAGCCAAGTGGTTGTAATAGATTTCCTACAGCTTCAGACGCGAAAGCGCCACCGTTCATGAATGGGAAATTATTTGTTCCCTTTTCAAGTGCAACTGCATATTGCGCGCCACGGTATAAAAATAATGTCCAGATCACATTAAAGATCATGAAAAGCACTAACCATGCCGCGCCTGTGTGTGATCCGTAGAAACGACTGTCACGGCCATACTTTGCAGGTGATCTAAATATGCGAATCAGGGCAAACATGCCGATTCCAACTACAACTAGCACGCCGAATAAATCTTCCAAGAAACCAACAATTGGCATACGGCCGATGACTGGAACTGCAAACTCAGGATTAAATAGCGCGCCAAATGCTTCAACGATTGTTAGCCCAAGAACCAAAAATCCCCAGAATGCAAAAACGTGCGCAATACCTGGAATAGTCCAAGCAAGTAATTTCTTTTGACCAAGTACTTCAGTAACTTCTGCAGTTACGCGCTTTTTACGTTCAGCAGTACGACCAACAGCTGGCTGACCACTTCTAACCAGCGAAATTAAAAACCAAAGACGTTTTGCTGAAAAACCTAAAAGGACAATTGAAATTGCTAAGCCAACGCCTAAGCGAAGTGCCATTGAGTCGCCCATTATTACTCCGTCGTAATCACAAGTGGTATTTGCAGATTACCCTAATAAGTAAGGAAATTTATTAGTTGCTTCTGCGATATTCATCGCAAAAGCAACTCTTATTTATTGTGCAAATGTTGCATTGCCCAGGCGTAAATAGCAATCGCTCCAGCTGCTGATGCATTCATTGACCTAGTTGATCCAAGTTGAGTAATTCCCAGTATTTGCGTGCAAGCAGCCAAGCCTTCTTCAGACATACCTGGGCCTTCTTGACCAAAATAAAGAACGCATGATTCAGGCAATTTTGCTTCTTCTAAATTCTGACAACCTGGCACATTATCAATACCGATGATTGGGACATTATTTTCAACTGACCAAGTCTTGAAGTCATCAACTGTTGGATGATGGAAAAGATGCAAGTAACGGTCGGTAACCATTGCCCCGCGTCTATTCCAACCACGCTTACCAACAATGTGAACCCCAGCAACATTAAATGCATTCGAAGTTCTAACAATTGAGCCAATGTTTAGATCGTGTTGCCAGTTTTCAATCGCAATGTGCAGTTTGCTTCGGGATTTATCCAGATCAGCAACAATTGCTTCAACAGTCCAATAACGATATTTATCGACAACATTGCGCCTGTCGCCAAACTCTAATAGTTCTGGATCAAAATGCTTTTCAGTTGGCCAAGGTTTTGGGTGTGGGCCAACACCAACAACTGGATAAAACTCACCAGGGCCTAAGGCGTCACGATGCGAATCATCATCATGATCAAATGGTTCACTCAAGAATTTGCCTTAAGGATTACTTAAGTACTTTTGCAATGGCTGCAGTGTGTTCGCTATTTGAACCACAGCAAGTTCCAATTGCCTTGATGCCAAGTGCTTTCATTTCACTTGCAAACTCGCCCATTTCAGCAGGTGTGCCGGTGTAAATGAATTCACCATCAACTAGTTGTGGCAAACCTGCATTTGATTGCACAAATACATAAACACCACTTGGCGCAGCCTCAACTAAGTCTTTTGCAATGATGAGCATTTCATCTGTGCCGCGACCACAGTTAGCGCCAACAAGGCGAACACCCATGGCACCAATTTCCGTAATTGCCTGTGCTGGTTTAACGCCCATCATGGTGCGAAGGTTGGTATCAAAACTTAAAGTTGCAACTACTGGCATGCCAGGAGCTACTTCATGAGCGGCCTCAACTGCTGCGCGAACTTCTTCAAGATCACTCATAGTTTCGATCAAGATTGCATCGACGCCACCAGCAACTAAACCTTTAATTTGCTCCGCAAAGATTTCTTTCGCGCTGTCATGGGTAAGTGTTCCCATTGGTTCCATCAGTTCACCACTTGGACCAATATCACCAAAGACAAAGATGTCTTTGTAGTTATCGGCAACTTTGCGGGCAACTTCTGCGCCAGCTTTATTTAATTCAAATACTCGATCTTCAAGATTGTGCATCACAAGGCGTGGACGAGTGCCACCAAATGTATTTGTGGTTAGCACGTTTGCCCCGGCTGCTGCGTATCCATCAAGTACTGAGGCAACTCGATCTGGATGTTCAACGTTCCATAGTTCAGGTGCGCCGCCATCTGTCAGACCTAGATTTTGAAGCGCAGTACCCATGGCACCATCACCAACAAGGGTGTTACCGGCATCTAGCCATTCATAAAGGTTTGCCACGGTCTTTCCTAACTATTTAGTTGATCTAAAAATTGCGTTATTTTTTCTTGCGTAAATTCATTTTCAAGTTCAGCGCTAATTTGCTCAGCAACGGTTGTTGGATCGCCATCGGCCTCAATCCAATCACTTCTGCGCCACCCAGCAAGATAAGCATCAGAATCTGAAGCACCTAGACGCATTGCAGCTTCATCTATTGCTTCTTGAAGACGCTGGGCCAATTGAACTTTTACAGTTTCGTCGTCAAGTTTGGCTACCACCATCGAAGGCAAGTCTTGCCAGTAAGTGATTTGGTACTGCGTCATACGAAGATTTTACGGGTCTTTTATAAATACTGTCGCTGCTAAAGTCATTACTTGTGAGTGCCAAGAGAGTTCTAATCATCCATGGCTGGGGTAATGATCGCCCAGTTGGTCATTGGCATCGTCTGTTGGCAGCAAGTCTTCGCCAACAAGGTCATGTGGTTGCTTACCCACAATTACCTAATACCCAATTCCCTGTTCTTGAAGATTGGCTTGCTGTAGTCACTCGGGAACTTGAATTAATGGCCGAAGTTAACCAAAACGAATTAGTTGTGGTCACCCATTCCCTAGGCTGCTTAACCTGGATTAACTTGGCCATGCAAGGCAAAGCGCCAAGTGATGTCAGCCGGGTACTTATGGTTGCCCCGCCAGATCCTGCTTTATGTGATGAAGCTTCAACTTTCCAAGTAGATCTGGCTGATCCAAAAGTTGGCCAAGCTGTTAGGCAAGCTGCGAAAGTCACCTTATTAATAGGTGGCGATATTGATCCGTGGTTACCAAAAGGTCTGAAAGAAACATTTGGCACGCCGTTAGATATTCCAACAATCATTTATCAAGGTGGTGGCCATATGTCACCAGATGACGATCCGGCTTGGGGACCATGGCAAGGTGTGATTGATTGGGTTAATGATCCTAAAGCGAGTTTGCTAACTCGCTAGTTAGAAAATTATGAAAAACAATATTTGGCAAGACTTTAAAGAACTTTGGGTGATTAAGCCATTTAGGCGCTTGATTATTGCTCGTGTAGTTTCCAATTTTGGTAACGGGTTACAGCCAGTTGCTTTAGCTTTTGGTGTTCTTGGTTTGCCTGGAGCGACAGCTAGTGACTTAAGTAAAGTTCAAGGCGCTTTATTTTTCCCATTGGTGCTATTCATGTTGGTTGGTGGCGTTGTTGCCGATCGATTCCCCCGCGCATTAATTGTTGGAGTATCCGACATTTTGCTGAGTATTTTCATCATCACAAGTGGAATTCTTTTCTTAACTGACCAACAAACAGTAACTAAATTAATTTTTATTTCATTTGTTGCAGGAACTTTAAATGCTCTGTGGTGGCCCGCATTCATGGGCATAACTCCAGAAGTCGTTCCGGAAGAAAAATTGCAGCAAGCAAATTCAGTGGTTAGCTTTGGCGCAAACTTTATGAATATCATTGGCATTGTTGCCGGTGGTGCGATGGTTGCATTCTTAGGTTCAGGCTTAGCAATTTTGATTGATGGATTCACATTTTTAATTGCTGGTTTATTAGTTTTGCGATTAAGAAAATTTGGTAAACAACGTGAATCAAATGAAC
>JACCED011419010.1_pt1 | contig 22319 bp, 13 predicted proteins | sample 7455021 | NCBI WGS metagenome assembly JACCED01 (sample SAMN15323456, study PRJNA562643) | freshwater metagenome | isolation source: river surface water | place: USA:Blue River Watershed | collected 2017-08-19
CAAAGCTGATTGTTTGCGAAGAATTCAGACTGTAAACCGATACCCATAAAGCTCGAGCATATGTCCCGACAAATCCCTATAGATCGCTTCAGTATTGGTTTGAATATTTTTTCAAACGGCGCGAGAGATATATCTCAAAGACTTACCGCTTATTAACCCTTCGTCTCCAAGCCACCTTTCCTGAATCCCCCTTGGGCCGAGTCTTGAGATCAGCTTCCTGCCACCGCCCCAGCTTCAACTCCTCCGCGATGATGAGTTCCGCCAACGCTTCCGCCGTCTCCGCTCGCTCCTCGCCGTAATGCTCCGCCCCATCTGCTCGCTCACCTGCGTCGGTAACTCCTCCCGAAACTTCTCCTCACCAAGACAGCCAGACACCAGCCGCGCCGAATCGCCTTCCTCCAACCCGCGCCGTTCCTACAGCGCCCGCTCCAGCCGTTGCCGCCCCGCCGGACTGTCCTTGGGGATGCCCCACGCGCCCAGCAACCGATCCACCCGCAACCACGCCGGACGTTTCGAGCGCGCGAGCAAGTAGGCGGGCCAACTGCTCCAGGCAAAACTCTTCAAGGGCGCATCCGCCGCCACCAGGATCACCCGCGCCGGATTCAAGTGGACGTAATCCCCCACGCTCTTGAGATAACCACCGTCCGATCCGTCCACGATCAGCGACTTGTAGCGCCCGGAGAACAAGTGACCGAAGAGCTGGTGACGCCGGTTGAAGCGGCTCGTGTAAGTGCCCAGCAACCACTTCATCCCGGCGACCAGGTTGGGCTGCGGTGTCTCGACCACCACATGAAAATGATTCGGCATGAGGACATAGGCGTGAACCTGCCAGCCCGTCTTTGCGCAAACCTCGCCCAGCGTCTCAACGAAGCGCCGGCGATCCGCATCATCCAGGAAGATCCGTTCGCGCCGGTCACCGCGATTCATGACGTGATAGATCGCGCCAGCATACTCGACTCTCAACTTGCGAGCCATGCCAGGAGGGTGGCTTTGGTCGCTTCACCCATCAATATCAAGAACTGACCCTTTTACTGACCCTTTTACGGGCTACCGATCTCACAATTATGGGAAACCCAGTCTCGGTAGACCGCCATTCCCGGAATGCCGTCGGTGAACCGCCGCGCACCCACACCTAGCTCGAAAAGCGGAAGCATACACCCGCAGGGCCGATTCCCAACGGTGGCATCTCGTTTGATCAGTCGCTGGACAGTGGCTACCACTTGGTTTAGCCAAACCTACTGGTTCTACTCCGTGCCCCCTGAAGGCGGTTGATAGGGCATGTTGATCCGTGCGCCATCGGCAGCATTCCGCCTCAGGTCGATTGAGCGTGAGAGAACGAGGTTGAAGCGGTTGTTGGGACATTGGACCACTCGAGACACCATGAAGATTCTTGCACTGCTGCTGCTCGGACTGCTGTCGGGAGGTTGCTCGGGCCCTGACCATGTGTCGTCTGCCGAGTTCAAAAAGCAGTACGGTTGGGTGGGCCGGCCGCAGACGATGCACGAGGTCGCCTACCTCGGCCAACGAGACGGCCTCGCATTCATTCGGGTGAGTTCGATGCGCAAGGTCCGGAGGACCTGGTCGGATCGCATCATCTACGTCGAGTTGAGCGAACTGGATGCCGCGTTTCGGGGTACGTTACCCAAGACCGAATTCGCGAAGTGAGCATGACGCCGCCAAACCGGATGGTTTGAAGCTGCGTGTGGGCGGTGAAATGCGGGACACCGACCACCAATGCCGACGCTGGTTTGTCATTGTGGGACCGCTCGTTTCGACCGCGCGATATCTCCGGCAATGAATACTCGCGGGTGACCAGACGGCTTGGTCACAATCCAAGATGAAGCGGCGACTCGACCAGTGGGCTCACGGGTGGACGGGCGGCTGCGCGATGGAGCATCTCCGCGGAGATGCGGTTCGGTTTTCCGTCTCTCAGGACGATCGAGCTCGTCGCCGTCCGGATGCCGGTCTTGCGGGCCATTTCGACGGCACAGCTCATGGCGCGGGCCGAGGTCCGCGAATCGGGCTCGTTTGGCCACTCGGATGCTGTCACTGGCAGATGCCAACCCGGTTTTCAACCCGGCCGGGTTCGTCGGTTTTCAGACCGTCACCGAACCCTGGGTGACCTCCGCTCGGTGTCAGCGACTGGATGTTGCCGGTACGATCGAGATCGCTTGCTCAGCCTTGAGCGTGAGTCGGATTTTCCCATCGATCACAGGAATCGTCGTCGTGTTCGAGGCGAGTCCTTGCAGGGCGATGTCGTGGACCGCGACGTGTTGGACCGAAGTCCATTCCTCGGGCAGTCGCCAGGATCGGTCGGTGTATCCCTGCCGGCTGTAAGCCACGATCTCCTTCGGATTCCACAGGGCGGGGACGAAAAGGTTGTCGTTCTCGCGAAGCAGGAACTGGCCTTTGCGGATGACCTTTTTGCCATCTTCGGTGCCCGCGACGACTCCGCCGCTGTAGTGGACGGCGTCGGCTTCCACCTTCAGACGATCCAACCGGCCCAGGTAGTACCAAGGCAGAGTGGTTCGACAAAACATCCCCAGGAAGCCCGGCATGGTCTCCTTGTTCTCCATCCAGAATTCCTCGCCGTGCATGCTGGATCCGAACCGGAAGTCCCCGTCGCCACCGCGGTCCGTGCGACCTCGCGCCATCAGCGATTCCGGGATGCGCAGCTGGTATGGTGTGTCGCAGAAATACCACCAGGACATCGCCTGCAGTCCCGTGAAGCCCTCTCCGGGCGGGTGAGCCCAGAAGATGCCTTCCCCCGTCACATCGAATCCGCGGTCGCGCCAGTAGTGGAAGATCTGGCGCTGGGTCTCGACGTATTTCTCCGGTGAAAGGCCGCCGTTTTCCGGTTTGGCATGCCAGGGACTCAGCGGCTTGCCTCCCTCGTCTTGGGCGATGAAGACATCGATGTGGATGGTGTGCCCCTCCTTCAACTCGGGAACCATCTCGATCAGCCGGTCGATCCGACGTTGCGCCAAACCGGCCGCCCATTCCTTGGGATAGACTACCGTATACATCGGCTCCCCCTTCATCTGGATACCCCGGGAATAGAGTTTACCGCTCTCATCCTTCGCAAGGCAGTCCTTGGCGACGTATTCGCTCCAGAGCGGACTTTGTTCGTAGGCGTCGGTCATGTTGAGATGGAGGCTCACCGTGGTGTTATGTTTCCGGCCTTCGCGAATGAGCCAGCGGAGGCTGTCGAGAGCGGTGGCATCCTGCGGACGCTTCAGACGTGGATTGACGTCGCTCCAAGCGGGATAGCCGTGGTCATGCCCGCCCTTCTGCCAGCCGACCAGATAGATGATCTTGGGGATTCCGCGCGTCAGATTGTCGGTCTTGCGAATGACTTCCAGGGCTTCCTCGAAGGTGCACAGAACATCGTGAGGCTTTTGGAACATCGGCGTGGTTTGCAGACGCTCGACGGGGTCTCCCTCCATGCCCATGAAGAGCTTCAAGACCAGCGTCTGATGGTAGTCGCGATAGAACGGTGTCACGACCACATCGGTGGCCGCCTTGAGCTCCCGGCCATTCCGTGTGACCACGGCCTCGATGCTGGCAACGCCCCCTTCCTTGGGGATGACCTTGCCGTTCTCGACAACCGCCACGGCGACTCCGCCGCTGGCGTCCTTGGTCTTGATCGTGATCACGGCCTCGGAAATCGGCACGATGTGCTCGGCACCGCTTGAGTCGATGGCCTTGAGGGTCATGGTCCCGGTCACGTTGGGTTGGGTCCCAGACTTGAGCACCTTGGGACTCACAGATATGGCCAAGCGATCCGACGATCGTTCCGCTGCTTGGGATGTCGTCATGATGGCCAGAACTGCCATCACCGTGGCGGCGAATTTCATATAGGTCGTCATTCTCAATTATCTTCGGGTCCAGATCGGTAGCCTGCTCTGCTCCACGCAGAGCCGGTGTCCGACGCAGTCAGGGTTCCTCGTGTTCGATCCTCAGCTCCGCCCCGGCAATCAGCTCGATGTCGAGGCAGGACCGATTCATTCCTGAGGGGGACATGGGTTTCAAAGTCGGCTTCGCCGGCAGGCCGTTCGTCGTCACGGCGGCACCCTCCCGTCCCAGAAACCAGAATCGGCCGGTCAACGGTGTGTCACCCCGGGTGTGGTTGAGGGTGGTGATGATTCGCCTGCCGATCCTCCGCTGCTCGAGCGCCAAGCGGTGCTGACCGATCCGGCAGTCTCCGAGCTTGAACCCATCCAGCGTGCGCGGGAGCTGCGGGAACAGATCGACGCGGTGACTGCCCGCTTGCGGCCGAATCCCCGCGAGGCCCCCGATCACACATTCAAGGAACGGACCAAACGACCACAACTGCACAAGATCGCCGCCTCCCGGGAGGGTTTCATCGAAGGCGCCCAGCATCCGTTCCCCGAGCGGCGCCTTCGCGGCGAGTTGCATGAGGCGCCAGCCGAGGTCGGGCCTTCCATAGGTGAATGCGGTCTGCGCCAGGACGTTGTTGTGCACCACACCCACGCCTTCACCGGCGATGCGGGGTTTCCACTGGTGAACGAAGCCCCATTGATCGTTCACCCATTCCTTCTGGATGCGGTCCAGAACAGCCGCGGCTTTGGCCGGTTCCGCGATGCCGACCTGCTGCGGGAAAACCACGGCCCAGAAGTTGTCCATGGTCTGGCTGCCATCCCTTCGCAGTGAACAGGCCCACATCGTCTCCACCGGGTTCCACCAGTCGCGGTCGAAACCCCTTCTCAGCTCGGCAGCCCGACGACGGAAATCATCGGCGCCCAATTCCCCCAGGACCTCGGCGATGGCGGCCAGGCTCTCGTAAGCGGCGTAGAGTTGGCAGACCGAGTCGATCCGCTCAGGCCCCATGCCGTCCTGCTCCATCAGTCCCGGACCCTCGAGATACCCATCGTGATCTTGATCGGCCGTGGCCAGTGCATGGGCCATGATTTCCCGGCAAATGGGAAAGGCGTTCGCCAGAAAGCGTCGGTCTCCGGTCCATTGGAAATGCTTCCAGCAGGCGGCGACGAGTTGGGGCGTTTCCTGGATGTGATCCCAGCCCAGCAACCGTCCGTTGCTGGCGACTTCGTGCGCACCCTGTTTATGCTCGGCCGCGAAGTGGAGCAGGCAGTCCAACGTCCCGCGGGCCGCTTCGTCGAATCCCGTAGCCGCGACCCCGGCGGTGGAATGCAAGCTGTCGCAGCCAAACAGCCAGGTGTAGATCGGGAATCCGGCCGCGAGGAACGGAGCCGGATAGTGGGGCCGAAGATCCATCACCGACATGAGCACGTTCGCCTTGGCGCAGAGGAACGCGTCGTTCATCGCCATGTCGGAGCACTCGAACGTCACCCCCCCGAGAATCCTCTCGCGATAGAGCGCCTGCTTGGCGGCGAGCAACTCCGTCGTGCGGCCCGCGATCGAAGCAAACCGAGCCCGCGCAGCATCCACCCCGCCCTGATGTTCGCCCACGACGACGAACTTCAGCGTGGCTTCCCCTCCGGCAGGCAGCGTCATCCGGTAGCTCAGGAAGCCATGGGAGCCAGCGATCCCATGGCCCGTTGGCGGCCGATCACCACCCAACACGACGGCCCATTGGCCCGCCATCGTCGCATCAGAACCGCTGAGCAATCCCTCCTGATACTCGACGACATCGGGCCCGTTGGGCAGGCGTGACTCGTAGCTGGGGCGCAGATTGACGTCGGCCGAAAACCGGATGGTCAGTTCGCGCGGCCGGTCCGAGTCATTGCGCAGCGTGAGCAGCGACACCAACGCAGGTTCGTCGTCCGGCACGAACTCTCGGCGGATGGCCTTGAGTTCGTTGCGCTCGAAGTGGAATGACGCGGAAGCGAAGTCGTGCTCGAAGCGCGACGGTCCGAGCAGGCGCCAGGGCTTGCGGTCGGCCTCCAGAACCTCGAACCCGAACGTATTCACGAGCTTGATCGGATGGCACCAGATCCCGCCTTGATCCCCGTCGAGCCGGCCGACCCGCGGAAAACTCCCGTCCATCGAGCCGAACTCATACAGCTTCGGTCCCGCGACCAGGAACTCGGTCTCATCCTTCAGCGGCTTGGAGCGGTGAATCTTTCCGAACGCGAGCGTCTGCGTGGCCGCCGTCCGGGCGATTGCCGTGACGGCGTCGAGTTTCCGGCCGGCCGCATGGACATCGATCTCGGAGAGGAATCCGCTCCGACTCCACTCGGGCTTGTTCGCCGGCAAATCGAAGAGCAGGTAGCGATACTGACCGATCACGCCGTCTCGGGCATTGATGCTCGAACCGTGCTTGCCGCCTTCTCCCAACGCGAACGTCTCGACCTTGGCAACCTCCTGCCAACTCTTGGAGAGATCGGCGGCCTCAGGCGTCAGAGCCGATTCGGCATCGGACGCCCACAGCGTGTAGCGTTGCGGCGACAGCGCACCCGAGTGCCAGGAATAGGCGTTGATCCTGGCAATGCTGATGCTGCGACCGAGGTCCACCAGCACCCGGGAACTACCCTTCGTGTCGAACCACGTGCTGTTGGCCGGATCATCTCCGTTCGCCGCATATTTCCCGTCGTTCAGTCGGGGCAGATTGAAACCACTGGCTCCGGCATCGGCGTGGGGGATGCCAAAGCCCGGGACGTAGCGGAACACGGCGTTCGCGTTCTGGCTTTGGTCCGCATCATCCTCGGAGGAAGGCGCACCCATCGCCAAGTCCGACCAGGCCTGGGTGGTCCGATCGACGCTGACGACGATGTTGGTGGATTGCGCGCCGAGCCGGACGTGGCCCGCGCAGATGACCAACGCACTCAAAGCCAGACCCATCCATCGAATCATGGGCCAAGCCTCTCTGTGCGCGACGTTCGACCCATTGCAGCAGGCAAATTGGAGCATGCGGAAGTCGGGGATTCGGTGGGCAGCCCAGTCAAAGACTCTTGGACAGATGGGAGTCGAAGAAACGCCAGAGAGTTGTCGCCGTGGTTTCCGGACCGTCGCCCAGAGTTCGCGGCCAGTGATGGCCTCCGGTTTTCACGACATACAGTCGCGCCTCCGTCGGATCCGTCGCCGTGAACCAACGCCGCAACTGGATCGTCTGGGAGAGGTCGCTGCGTGCGCTGCGTTCGAGCGAGAGTCCCTTCACCCACCGGTCCATCACCGCTTCGGTGCCGAGATAGGCACCCCAGCCATCGATATTCTTCATGTCGCCATCCCAGAGTGTCGTCTTGTCGTCCCGGGTGTTCACAGCCAGCACGGATATTCGTGCTGCCGGTCGAAAACCCTTGGCCCAGGAATGCATCATCGTTCCGCCCACCGGGGCGATCGCGGCGACAAAGGGTTCTCGCTGGGTGCCGAGGAGGAAGCTCATGTCGCCGCCGTTGGAGAACCCCGTGGCGAACACGGCCCGCGAATCCAAGCCGAGATCGCGCGTCAGCCGCTCGGCGAGGCCGCGGGCGAACCGGACATCATCCACCGACTGATCCCGATGAAACTCGTAGCCGACATTGAAGAATGACTTCCCCTTGGAATCACGCGTGCCCTGCGGATAAACCGCGACGAACCCGTGCTGCTCGCTCACCTTCCCAAAATCGGTCAGGTCGCGGACGTCCTTCGCCGAACTGGTGAATCCATGGAAGACCATGACCAGCGCCGCTCTGGGTCTCAGCTTTGACGGCACGTCGAGAATGAAGGTGCGAACCCGCCCGTCGAAGGTCAGATGATGGGTCCCGCTCTTCCAAACTTGCAGCTGGACCGAGGACGATTCGATGTCGGCCGCTTGAGAGTGAATGCAACACAGCCAGGTGGCGAACAGGAGGAGCATCCCTGGTGAAATGTCCCCTGATGTCATCGAGCCTTGGTTGTTTCGTAAATGGACTTCATTTTCCAGGTCGTCACCCGCTTGACCACCAGATCGTCGCCCTTTGAGAACAGGCTGACATTGAGGTGCTTAGGCTTGTATTCGTGCCAGGCCACGGCGGCCTGACGATCATTGGCGAAGACCTCGATCATGCTTTTGTCGATAAAGATTCTCAGGGTCAGGTCTTCACCTTCTTTGAGTTCAAACGGAGGGTTGATATAGCCAACCGTCAACGTCTTGCTTCCCGCTCCGGATGCGATGGCAAAACCGTTCCCGCCCTTCTCATCGCACAGCAGATTGATTCCGAACTCCTTGGCCTTGGGTGCCGCGATGACCACTTCGAGTTCCATCGTGTCGCCTTTGATGCCGTCAAGCAGACGGAGGGATTCGCTTTTTACGGTGATGTTCTTCTCGCGTTTGCGGTTCGAACGAAGGCTCTCCAGTTCACGCAACGGCTGCATGCGCAGTACGCCGTCTTGGGGCAGGCTGAGTTCCCGCGGAAGCGATTGAATGCCCTGCTGGAAATTCGCAGGGATCAAAAGCTTGTCGAAGTTCCTCGCCCGGCCGGTCTTCTGCATGTTGTTCACCCAAGGTGTGCACCAGGCCCACACGACCCGGCGGCCGTCTTTCGTCAGCAGCGATTCCGGAGCGAAGAAGTCCCACCTGGCCCAATTCAGCATTCCGTGGTGATCAGGAAGAAACTTCTCGTCCTTGAAATCGCCCAGGTAGTAGCGGGCCCCGAGGCCGTGGCTGATGCAGAGCAGCATCCACTTGTGGCCAATCTTGAACATGTTGGCGCATGAGGTGTCTTCGCCCTTATCGACGCCTAGATGCGCAGGGAAGTCCCCGTGAAAGAGTTCCCCCAGATACTGCCACTGCTTGAGATCCTGGGACTTCATCAGCGCGGGATTGTTTCCCCCACTGAGGGCATAGTAGGTGTCACCGTTCCGCCAGCAGTCAGGGTCCCAATGACGCATCGACGGTTCCTTCCCGTCGGCATCCAGAGGGTTGATCGCCATCGGTTTGGTCCACTTCTCCAACTGGTCGTCCAAGGCAAAGGCCAGTTGGTTCCTGCCTGAACCCTGACCATGGTAAATCATGGCTGGGCGGCCTTCCTTGGTGAAAAACCCGGTGCCGCTGAACATGCCATGACCGGTCGTTTTTGAGGTGAGCGTGGTCGGATGCCACTTCCAATGCACCATATCGGTGCTTGAGACATGGGCAAAAGCGCATCCCTCCTTGTGGTTATAGATGTAGTGCAGGTGATACCGGCCCTTGTAATAAAAGGCGGGATTGGGATCGGCCGGGATCGCGCCGCCGGGTCCGGGATGGGCAAGGTGATAGGTCAGCCAGGTTTTTGGCGGGTTCGACGGCATAGCCGGCGTTTCGAACGGGGGAATCTTGTGTGAGGCGGCGATCAGAACCGCCGCGTCGGTTTGGAGCAACAACCGGCCGCCCTGGATCTTGGCCCCACCCGCCAGATTGTTGACGGGAAAGCGCCCCATGAGATCGGTCTCCTTGCCTTTCTCGAAAGTCCACCACGCGTAGGGCCTTACCGCCGACTCCTTGTCGGGCTCCAGCCTCTGGATCTCCTCCACTGTCAGGGCCCGGTCATAAATCCTGGCATCCTCGATTTGCCCCTGCAGATTCTGCCCCGTGGTTGCCCCCAAATGCCGAAGGCCGAACACGGCCATGTTGTCCTTCGCGCTCAAAAGATCGATGTTGTTGGCTTCATAGGTGGCACTGGGCTCTCCGTTGCGATAGAGGGATATCTGGTTGCCCTTATAGACAATCGCCAACTGGATCAACGTCGCGGCATCAGCCGTTTCGGTCGCATTGGCTTGCTGGTTGCCTTGGGTTCGGGTGAAGCCATCGCTGCCGGCCATCCACTTGCTGGCCACCTTTTCGCCAAGAACGATCCCATCAAAGTGATCGCCCCGCTGGAGCGTCAGCGCGCTGCCACCTCTTTGTGTCAAATTGGCGGGCGCCACCCAGACCACGAGAGTCTTTTCCAGTTGGGCCGCGGAGGCGAACGCTGGCGCGGTCACGGTCCCAAACAACCACAGGATCGATAGAAATCTGATGTGAATGGACGTCATGCTCGTTGAGCGATTCGGAGACTGCTTCATCTTTTGATAATTGATCACGGGTGCTTGGACGCGGATGTGTGAGCCGCCTGCTTCGTCAACCACGCCGACTCCAGTTCGTAGGCCTCCAGTTTGGTGAACTTCACTGCGCCGCCCGTCACGGTGGCGCCGATCGTTAGATCAGCGGCATTCGGCTGGAAAGGCATAGGCACGTAGCATAGGCCGTCGCTGGCAAACATTTCGAGGCCGGTGCGGTCGCAATAGATCGTCAGCCGCTGCTTGCCGTTCCTCAAAGGCGCGGGGGCGCGATGGCCGTTGACGGTGAGTTCCTGCTTCGTTGCGTCGTAAGCGATCGTGCAGCCGCGGACGTTGAAGGTGACCTCGCTACCGTCGGTGGGCGTGAACTCCGCGCGGAGTTCCACGAGTTCCGCGTTCACTTTGGCGAGCGGATTCGGGCTCGTGGGCGTCAGGGTGCCGGCTTTCACGCGATGCGTCTTCGTGCGGAGCTTCGCGAGTTCCTTCACGGGCGTGAAGGTCAGGCGCGGGCCGGCGGGAGTGGAGATGAGTTGGAGTTCCAGCGGCACAGTCATGGATTGGTTGAACGGCATGCCTTTCGTCTCGGTCTGGAACCAGCCGATTTGGATGCGGCGTCCGTCCTTCTTCGGGATGTCGCTGAAGGTTTGCGGCGCGTAGAAACCGCGGCCGCGATGTCCGGGTAGCTTGGACTGTTCGGGCGTGAACTTCGTGCCGTCGAACGTGCCGATGGCGTATTCGCTGTTCGCGCCGAGCAGCACCCACTTCTTGTTCGACGACTCACCGTCCACTGGCAGCTCGAAGAAGTCCGGACACTCGAAGAGGAAGTTACTTCCCGGGATGCCGTCGGTGATGCTCGCCAGCGTCCAGTCTCGGAGGTTCGGCGACGTGAAGAAATGGATGGTGTGTTTCTTCTGCCACTCGACGTAGAGCACCTGCACCCATTTCTTCGTCGGCTCGTGCCACATGACTTTGGGATCGCGATTGCCGCCGGTGATTTGTTTCAGGACAGGATTGCCGCTGTATTTGGTGAAGTTCCGTCCGTCCGTGCTATGGGCGATGGCTTGCACGGTGGGATTTCCGGCGGCGGTGTAGATCAGCACGAGCGGCGGTTTGCCGGCCTTGCCGAAGCCGCTGGTGTTCTTCCAATCGACGACGGCGCTGCCGCTGAACATCGGGCCCATGTCGTCCGGCGCGAGTTTGTCACCGAGCTCCTCCCAGTGAATCATGTCGCGGCTGATGGCGTGGCCCCAGTGCATGTTGCCCCAACCCCAGCCGTAGGGATTGTGCTGGAAGAACAGGTGATACTCGCCGTTGAAGTAAACCATCCCGTTCGGGTCATTGTTCCAACCCCGCTTCGGTGAGAAGTGAAACTGCCCGCGCAGCGGCTCGCGGTAGAGATTCTCCGCGCCCTTGATATCGTCGGCCGGCTCGATGGCACTCAATGCCGTGGAATCTTCCGGTAATAGATCGACTTGAATCGTGACCGTCCTGCCGCGCCACGCACTGACGTCCATCGGCGCCCACCAATCCGGTTCGCCATTCGCCAAGCCGATGTCATTGCGCACCTCCACTCGGCCGTCGACGAACGTCGTGACCTTGCGCGTGGGACCGTTCTTGATCGGGAAATTCAGGTAACGCTTCTCGACCTTGAAATCGCGTTTGGCGTTCCTGACCAGGCCGGGTGGCTTGCGATCCGTCTGCACGATGTGGTCCACACTGATGTGGCCCCAGCCGCCCTTCGCGTCGTCAATGATGCGGAGGGTCGCGATTCTCCCCGAAAACTCCGACACGTCCCAAGACTCGGCCGCCAGCGTCTCGCTGCCGCCCTGGCTGTCATTTGGCCCCGTCGCGCTGCGGACGACGTTACCATCCACGAGCAACTGCAGCGCGAGCCTCTCGCTCTTCCCTCCGCCGATGAGGAACGCAACGAACTTCCGCTCAATCCGAAACTCGGGAGATGCTATGGAGCCAGTCGAGGCGTCACCTTTGAAAAACGAATTCACCAGCCCTTTACCGTTGAATCCCTCTACATGCATTTGCCCGGGCATCGTCCCGCGCGACGGTCCACGACCGAACGCTTCGCCGGTCGTCTTCCACGAGCCGTAGTCAGGTCCTTCGAAGTCGGCAATGACGAGGTCGTCCGCGGCGAGTGCGTTGAACGCAGTGGCTGCAAGGATCAAAAGGGGGAGAAGTGCTATCATGGATTTGGGAAGTGACGCCGAGGAACACAATCGCGGTGAAGGAAGCGCCAGCGCCGAGGTGAGTGGGTTCAAAGGGTAATCAACAGTTGGATGCTCAGGCGACGGTCATTCTGGCCGCAGAGATCCGAGTTCCGCGGAGGTGCGCAATAAAGGAGTGCAGGCGACCATGTTTATGGTGTTAAAATCCAAAACTCGCACAGGGAGATTGGATCGGGAATACACATCAAAATGGGTATCCCCGTGACCTCCGCCGCCTACTTGCGGATGTATTTCGCCACCGCTTCGCCGCGCGAGTGGACGTGGAGCTTCGCGTAGATATGCTTCGCGTTCATGCGAATGGTCTCGATGCTCAAGTGCAGCGTTTCGGCGATCTCCTTGTAGGCCAGTCCCTGGGCCAGATATTCCAGAACTTCCCTTTCCCGCTTCGACAGGCGTTCCATTTCCTTCTCCTGCTCGCCCAGCCGGTTGAAGTGCTGCACGACCTTGCGCGCGATATGGCCGCTCAATGGCGATCCTCCCTGGTGGACCTGACGGATGGCATCGAACAACTCGGCACGCGACATACGCTTGAGCAGATAACCACTCGCTCCGGCAAGCAGCGCGTCGAAGATCTGCTGGCTGTCCTCGTAAACCGTCACCATCAATACCTGCACCCCAGGCAGCAGGGCCTTGAGCTGGCGCACGCACTCGGTGCCCTTCATGCCGGGCAGGCCGATGTCCATCAACACCACGTCTGGTTGCGTCGCGGGCAACTTCTCCAATGCCTCCTCCGCCGAGCGACAAGAGCAGACAAGGGAGAAGTCCGGCATGCCGACGATATCTTCCGAAACGCGCTGACGGATGAACGCGTCGTCCTCCACCACCGCCACGCGAATGACCCTTTCGTCCACCGGTTGGCTGTCGGGTTTCACTGCTTCGGATGTGTCTTGGCCAGGCATCAAGGTTTCGGGTTTCACCGTTCTCACGACGTCGCAGGATCCCATCCCATTGTCATCGTCAGATCGTCACCGTTTGTTTTCGCGCAGCTTGGCTTGGAACCGAACGGTCGTTCCGTTGCCCGACCCGCTCTCCACTTCCACTCGGCCACCGATGGATTCGAGTCGCTGCTGCATGTTGCGTAATCCGTTGCCGCCGAGGCGTTGGGATGCCGGATCAAAACCTTGCCCGTCGTCCTGAACGACAATGCTCAGCACCGTGCCTTCCAGCCTGAGCGTGACCTTCACGCTCAATGCCTGAGCGTGCTTCACCACATTGTTCAACGCCTCCTTCACCGCAAGGAAGACGTTGTGACGCAACTCGGTCGTCAATCGCAGAGGTGGGAGGTTGGCAGGAATATCGAGGCGACAGCGGACGGATGCGTGGCGAAAGAACTCTTGAGCGAAGTGGCAGATGTAGTTCGCCAAATCTTCGAGCGTGTCGTTGCGTGGATTCACAGCCCAGACGATCTCGTCCATCGTCCGCACCATCTCGTGGGTCATCGCCGAGATCTGGGCGATCTCTGATTTCGCGGGATGGGCTCCGGATGTCTGACGTTCCACAAATTCGCTCAGCAGCCCGATGCGTGTGAGCCGGGTCCCGAGTTCATCGTGCATATCCGTGGCAATGCGGGTGCGCAGGCGTTCCAGTTCGAGCAGGCGAACAAGCCGATAGCGATACGCCAGCAGCGCGAAACCCGTGACCACGGCGACCATGGCGCCGATCGACCAGCGACCCAGACTGGCGAGCGTGTCCTGCGTCTGACGTGCGAATTCATCATCCAACTGTTTCAGCCGTGTTTCGAGTTCCCCTCGCCGGCCCACATTGCGCAGCCAGGCACCCAAGGGAGCGAGGCGTTTCTGACTGCTGAATCCATCGACCAGAGCCCGCTTGGACCAGTAGCCATGTTCCACAGAATCCAGAGCCTGCACTTTCGCCCCGAGCGCGGCATTCTTCCCTCCTGCGAAGACCTCCAGTTCCGCCAATGCAAACACGTAGTCGTTCCCACGCAACCAGAGCTTCGTCGCGGTAACGCGAACGAACCGCGCCGTCACGCCGCCGCACGGCACGGTGACCGCATTCTCGCCGGGGTTGCGGAAGTCGTTTGTCTCCTCCGAACGCAACAGCAGGGGGAGGTCAAAGTTTGGCTCATCGCAGGCCTCGACTCTGAAACGCAATGGAAAGCCAAACCCGGTGACCAGTGACCAGTCGCGTGGGCGCGATGGAATGAGGCGCACCTCGTCCAGAGGGAGGCTGCGCCCCAGATCAACCTGCACCCATTTTATCGCGTCAACCCGCGGCTCGTGCTCCAAGCTGTGGTAGCCATTCGACGGGCTGGGTACGTCAGTCAGTGGGAGTCCAAGAGCACTTTGGCCATCGACCAAATACGATGACGACCATTGCGGCAAACTCTCCCCAGAATCCGAGACGCGAACCGGTCGGCCGATGGCAAGGTTCCGATCTCCGGACATCACCATGAGTTCGCCCAGCGCCAGAAGAGCGGTATCGCCGCGTTGCCAGCGCTTGGTGGCCGTCACCCGAACGAAGCGGGCTCGCTCGTTGGCAACCTGGATCACGACAGGCTGAACACCGGGGTTCGGAAAATCCTCCCGTGTAAAGTCGGCGACAAGTTGAGGCAAGGTGAAGGCGGCATCATTGGCCAGTTCCACCCTGAATCTCGGAGGAAAGCCATAGCCCTGTCCGGGATATTCCCCCACGGCGGCGTACGCAGGCACCAATGCAATCGTATCTATCGAATGTTCAGCACCCAAATCCACCTGCAACCAGCTCGTGGAGGCGGCAGAAGCAACGATGGATGAGTGGAATCCGGCAGCTTCCCTCGTTGGCACGCTATTCAGCAGTGGAGCGGCGGCGAGTTCCTTTCCCAATTCCTCTCGTTCCGCAGTCAGCGCACGCAGGCGAGGGCTGAACGCCACTGCCAGGCTGACGAGTGGAGTGGGCGCGGCGGGGGAATCGTCGAATGCGGGCGGTGCGGGAAAGCCGTTCTTGTCCGGCGCCGCCTGAAGAGCCGTCAGCGCGGCACATGCGATCAGAGCCGGAATGATTCCTCGGAGGCCGCGGTCCACCAAGTTGGCAAACTGCCTGCTTCTCAGCCGACGCGCCAGCTTGCCCGTCCATCGGATCGGTGTCTTGCCAATCAAGCCAGCAATCCTTGGATTACTTCTCCGTGGACATCGGTCAAACGTCGATCAACACCGTTGCTGCGGAAGGTGAGCCTGGTGTGATCGATGCCCAGCAGATGCAGGACGGTCGCGTGGATGTCGTAGACCGTGGTCGGGTGACTGCGGTCGAGCGGCTTGTAGCCCCACTGGTCGCTTTCACCGGCGACCGCTCCGCCCTTGATGCCGCCACCGCACAGCCAATTCGTGAAGCAATACGGATTGTGGTCGCGTCCCTTGCCGCCCTGTGACGAAGGCATGCGTCCGAACTCCGTCGTCCAGAGAATGATCGTGTCGTCGAGGAGTCCGCGTTGTTTCAGATCTTGGATCAACGCCGCCGCGCCGCGCGCAAAGCCCATCGAGAGGGGCCCGTGATCACGGCGGATGTCCTCGTGGGAATCCCAGTTGCGCCGCGGGAAGCCGTTGTCATTGCCGCTCCAGATCTGGACGAAGCGCACGCCGCGTTCGATCAATCGACGCGCGACGAGGCATTTGCGCCCGAAGTAATCCATCTCCTCCTCGGCGTTGATGTCCTTGGGCCAGGTCGGCGGATTCCTTTTGATGCCGTAAAGGTCGAGCAGATAGTCCGGCTCCTTGGAGAGGTCCATCGCCTCGGGCGCGGCAAGTTGCATGCGCGCGGCGAGTTCGTAGCTGCGAATGCGGGCGTCGAGCCGATCGTCGCCCTCACGCGTGGCGGCGTGCTCGCGGTTGATCCGGGCCATGACTTGATGCGCCGCCGCTTCGCTCTTGGACGACACGTAGCCACCGGATTTGCCGGGGAACAGGTCGGTGATGGGATTCTCCTGTCCGGGATAAATGATCGTTCCCGCATGCTGGCCGGGCAGGAATGCCGAGTCCCAATTCTTCGGTCCATTCGAGGCGAAGCCACGATGATCCGGGAGCACCACGAACGTCGGTAGATTCTCATTCATGCTGCCGAGCCCATAGCTGACCCACGAACCCATGCCGGGAAAACCAGGCAGTTGAAATCCAGTCGCCTGCAGGTACGTGGCCTGACTGTGAACGCCCGTCTTTCCCACCAGGTTGTGAACGAACGCCATGTCGTCCACGACCTTCCCGAGTTCGGACACCGTCTCGCCCAGCATCTTGCCGGATTGGCCATACGGATTGAAGGCCCAGACCGGTTTCATCCACGGCCCCAACCCGTCCTGAAACGCCTCCACGTGCTCGCCGAAGTCGCTCTTCTGCCCGTCGCGCTTGATCAACTCCGGCTTGTAATCGAACAGGTCGAGGTGGCTGGCCGCACCGCCCATGAACATCTGGATGACACGTTTTGCCCGAGGCTTGAGGTGGGGCTGACCCGGGTGGAATCGAGTCTCCGCAGCCCGTGCTACGGCGCTCAGCAGGCCTTCGCCACCGAGCAGGCTCGCAAGAGCGATACCGCCCAACCCACCTCCGGAACGCCAGAGAAACTCCCGTCGATTCTGCGCCATCGGCGACGATGCGATGCGATGAAAAGGCGATTCGTTTTTCATACTCAGTCCACGAATGAAAACTCGTTCAGGTTGAACAACACGCGGCACAGGTTTGCGAGCCCGTGCTCCCTCCCGTATTGGGTCAACTCTTTCGCGTCCTTCGCAGAGGGTGCACGTCCGAGGGCTTCATAGTAGGCCGCACCAACTTTGACGGCCAAATCGCCTTCCAGCTTCTCGATGTTAGCCGCGAAGTGCCTCGACATGGTCAGCATCAGCGAGTTGTTCATCATGGTCAGGGCCTGGAGTGGCGAGAGGCTTTCGTTGCGGCGGCCGACCTGCATCGACGGGTCGGCACAGTCCAACGTCGTCATGAACGGCTGCTGCTGCGAACGCACGATGAAACGGTAGATCGAGCGGCGATGGGACCTCGCATCTTCCGGATCATGCAAATGATATTCGTAGTGCGGCGAATGCTCGGGCTTGTCGATCACGAAGTCCTTGAAGCTCGGACCGCCCATCTTCGAGTCGAGTTTACCGGAAACGAGCAACACGGCATCGCGCACCGCTTCGGCTTCAAGCTTCCGCCGATTCGCTCGCCAGAGATAGCGGTTGTCGGAATCGATCTGCGCCGCCGAGTCCCGACCCTTGACTTCCGACACCTGCCTGTAGGTCGCGCTGGTCACGATGAGCTGGTGCAGATTCTTGAATGACTGGCCACCATCGCGAAAGTCAGCCGCCAACCAGTCGAGCAGTTCGGGATGCGTCGGCAGCCCGCCCATTCGCCCGAAATCATTCGGTGTTTCCACGAGCCCGCGACCGAAATGATATTGCCAGACACGATTGACGACGGACCGCCAGGTGAGGGGATTGTCGATCCGCGTCAGCCACTGCGCGAGCGCGGCGCGGCGTTCGCCTTCTGCGTGATTCGGCAGGAGCTCAAACCGCGACGGCAGTCCCGGTAGGCACTGCAAGGTGCCCGGCCCGACTTCCTTCCCCGGCTTCAAGATGCTGCCACGGTTCAATACGTGAATGGGCCGCGGTTTGCCACCCTTGCCTCCCGTTCCCATGAATGCGCCGGAACCGCTGTGAACCGCACCCACATACGCGGAGCTCTGCGCCGGGAGCCTGCCCAACTCGGTTTTGACGATGGCCAAGGCGCTCTCCATTGCGGCCAGCGCGCTCTTGTCGTCGTCAGGAGTCGCCAGCGCTATGAGAGCGTCGCGATCCTTGCGGAGAGCGATCAGGTCACGGCTGTCCGTCAGGTTCCCGCCCGGCTGCCAGCCGTCGGTCAGGTTCAACTTCTGCCAGCGCACCGGCGCCTCGATGGAATCGCGGGCGGTGACGATGGCTCCGAGCGCCGCGTTGTTTCCGTCAGCCGTCAGCGCGTTCAACTCGGCCAGCGCGAAGATGTAGTCGTTTTGTCGCAGCGCGAGCTTCGTTGCCGTGACCCGGACAAATCGCGCACTGCGGCCACCGGCATCAAGGCTCAACGCCTTCAGCTTGGGATTCTTGAAGTCTTCCTTCGTGTAATCCCCGATCATCGTCACCCCGTCCTTGAACGCAGCGTCATCCGAAACCTCAACCGTGAATCGCACGGGAAAACCGAACCCCTCGCCGATGCCGTTGAACTCATCCTTGCACGGATGCAATACGACACTACCCAGTGCGACGCCGCGTCCAAGGTCCACCTGCACCCACTTCACGGTGTCCTGGTTCTTCTCAATACCGCTGTGGTAACCCAGCGCTTCGCCCTTCTTGGCGGCCTTCGTCAGCGCGGCGATTTTCTGGTCGAGGTCAACGAGCGGTTGGCCGACGCGGGCAAAAACCTTGCCGTCCAACTCCTTCTTCCGTGTCGCGAGCATCGTCTGCCGCTCAGTTAGCTCCTTGCGCTTCTGCGCCACGGCCGGATCGACATCATAATTTTTATCCGCACGATCCACGGCGGCGAAGACCGCCTGCAAGCGGTAGTAATCCTCCTGCGCGATGGGATCGAACTTGTGATTGTGACACTGCGCGCACTGTACGGTCAGGCTGTTGAAGGTCTGCATGGTGTTGGCCACCATGTCGTCCCGGTCCAGATGGCGCGCGACCATGCCGTCCATCTTGGACTCCGGCACCTCCGCGTGGCCGATGAGATCCCACGGCCCGGCCGAGATGAAGCCTAGCGCCTCGAAACCATCACGTGTTCCGGGGAACAACACATCGCCTGCGAGCTGCTCCTGCACGAAACGGGCGTAGGTCTTGTCCTCGTTGAAGCTGCGGATGACATAGTCGCGATACGGCCAGGCGTTTGGACGCGGCTGATCCTTGTCGTAGCCATGCGTCTCGCCGTAGTGCACCACATCCAACCAATGCCGGGCCCAGCGTTCCCCGTAGTGCGGCGACGCGAGCAATCGTTCCACCAGTTTCTCGTAGGCATTCGCGTCCTTGTCTGCCGCGAATGCCTCAATCTCCTCCGGCTTTGGCGGCAAGCCGATGAGATCGAAATAGAGCCTGCGAATCAGCGTCCGCCGATCGGCTTGAGGCGATGGGCGAAGTCCCTTTTCGGAGAGTTTCGCAAGCACGAAGGCATCGATCGGATTAGCGACTTCAGCTTCACGATTCTCGGGGCGTGGCAACACTGGCTTGTTCAACGGCTTCAGCGACCACCAGTCGTTCTTCTCCACCTGCTTGCGAACTTCGCCCGCGCTTTCCTCGCGATCCCACTTCGCGCCTTGATCAATCCACGCCCGTAACAGGCCAACCTGAGCCATCGTCAACGGCCCGCCTTTGCCTTTCGGCGGCATCTCCATGTCCGGCACCAGGCCAGCCACGAAATGCACGAGAGGACTCAATGCACTCTCGCCGGGGATGATGTCCACGCCGTGATCGCCGCCAGCCAACGCATGCGCGCGAGTGTCCAAACGAAACCCGTTCTTCGCCTTTTCGGGCCCATGACACTTCACGCAGTGTGCATCGAGGAACGGTTTGATTTCGCGCGCGAAATCAATGGATCCTGTCGTTGGTGCAGGGAGCCTATTTGGATCAAAAGCCGGTGCCGCGTTCACCAGCAATGGAGGCACCACGCTCGCGAGAAAAACCACCCCGGGAACGACGGCACCTAAAAACCTCCATCCATCTCGGATGGAGGCAAGAATCACATCAATGATTGGGTGTTTCATTTCAGCGTGAACCCTGGCTCAAGATGGTTTTCCACGGGAACCAGATGTCTACCTTACGCTGAAACGTGGTTCGAGTGGCTACCCATGTTCATGGGTAGCAGTCGCTTGGCAGGCATCGGATCATGCTGTCTCGGTCCGTTCGGCGAGCAGAATCGGGGATCGTCCGGACCGGATGCAGCCAACAGGTCCTCGAAGATTTGGTCGTTGCGGACCACGTCGCGGGCCAGGGCCTCATACACTTCGTGCATTTCGGGTTTCTCCACCCGGGGCGACATTCGAAAACGGGTCGGTCGCAGCAGGACACGGTCGAGGAATGGTCGTGCCATGGCCTATTCTTTGGCATTCACGCGGTGCCGGATCGCTGCGGCCGTTCTTCCTCCTCAAACCGTCGACTCTATCAAAATCGGCGCCCCGTGCAGGGCTGGCCCTCAAGATTGGAGGAAGCCGAAGTGGCCTATTGGACTCCAAGGGGGCGGTGAAGTTTAGGTTCGTAACGGTTTTACTCGTCCGATAGCTCGATGTAATCATTTTGGACCATGGGTAATCCTTTCCAACGTTGACAATGCCCTCCTCTTCCCTTGCGGCAGTCCCCTCCCGGCCGGCCGGTTACCTCCTGCTCCAGCAGCGTCATGGCCTCACCTGCCTGGCCCACCACGTCGAATCGTTCGTCAGCCATGGTACGCGCCGAACGCATTCTACGCCGGAGAAGACGCAGGAAACCTATCCACGCAACTACTGGCCGGGCGAAAGTGACTTTGAACACCTGGAATTCGCCCTCAAGCGCGAGGGACTGCATCTCCAGTTGCTGCGGGCTTTGCTGCCGCGGCTGACCGTCGACACAGTCACCGCCTATGTCCGATCCAAGCCCACGAGCACCTACGCCCGACGCATCTGGTATCTGTTCGAGGAATTCTCCGGCCAGCGCCTGAGTCTTGGGGATGTCACCCAGGGCAACTACGTGGACCTCTTGGATTCTCAGGATTACCAAACCGGTCCGGCGGTGCGGAGCCCCCGCCACCGCGTCAACGTCAACCTCCTCGGCAGCCTCGCCTTCAGCCCCATGGTGCGGCGCTCCAAGAAGCTCAAGGCCGGCGAGGCACAGCGACTGGAAGAGCGTTGCCGAACGGTCATCGCCAGCATCCCCCCGGAACTCCATGCACGAGCACTCCGGTATCTTTACACTCAGGAAACCAAATCCTCCTACGCCATCGAGCGGGAGGCTCCGGACCAGAAACGCGCCCAGAAATTCGCGGATGCCCTGCGCGAGGCCGCCCAACGCGACTACCTGCTCAAGGAACCGCTCGTCACTCTCCAGCAAGCCATCGTCGATCCGCGGTTCGCCAACCAGGGATGGCGCGACAGCATCGGCGAGCAGAATTTCGTCAGCCGCAGCGTGGGCATGAATGAGGAGGAGATGCACTTCATCGCACCCCGGCCGCAGGATCTGGCCGAGCTGATGGACGCCTATCTGGACGCCTCCCGGCGCATCCTCCATTCCGACCTTCATCCGGTGATCGCCGCCGCTGTCGTCGCCTACCCCTTCGTCTTCCTCCATCCGTTCTCCGACGGAAACGGCCGACTGCATCGCTTCCTGATCCACTACGTGCTGGCCTTCAGGCGGTTCGCCCCCGACGGCGTGGTATTCCCCATCTCGGCCACGATGCTGCACCGCCCGCAGGACTACGACGCCAGCCTGGAATCTTTCTCCAAGCCCCTGCTATCCCTGATCGACTACAAACTGGATTTCCAGGGCCGGATGACCGTGGCCAACGATACCCGCGATTTTTATCGCTACGTGGACTGCACCACCCTGACAGAGATCCTGTTCAGTTTCGTGGAGGAAACCATCGAGAAGGAATTGCCCGCGGGAATCCTCTTTCTTCAACAATACGACACGGCCCGGAAACTCATGCGTGAGGTGGTGGACTTGCCGAACCGCCACGCCGACCTGTTTGTCCGCCTCTGTCTCCAAAACCAGGGCACGCTCTCAAAAGGCAAGCGCCAGCTCCCGGAGTACGCCGTCCTTTCCAGTGACGAGATCGCCGGACTGGAAGCCGCCGTGGCCAAAGCCTTCGCTTTGAAAACGAAGAAGTGACTGCGGGCCCAACGAGGCACGCCATCGACAGAACCCGCCAGGTGTCGCAAGGCCAAGGACCGACAGGAGCCAGGCAGGAATGGGGACTTCGGGAATACGAAGTCTGAATAAAGGTGTCAGGAGGCTTGAGTGATCCCACCGGCAAACAAAGGACATTTGCCACTGTGATCCCTTGGATTCGATCCCGGGGCAGGAATCCCCAGAAAAAGCGACCGATCGGGACGGCAGTACAGAACAATCGAAGGACAGTGACCGGGGAATCTGCGAAAATGCTGAGGAAACTGTTGGAGCGGGTGAAGGGAATCGAACCCTCGTTTTTGTAGGAACAGGCCAAA
>JACCED010745040.1_pt1 | contig 22316 bp, 21 predicted proteins | sample 7455021 | NCBI WGS metagenome assembly JACCED01 (sample SAMN15323456, study PRJNA562643) | freshwater metagenome | isolation source: river surface water | place: USA:Blue River Watershed | collected 2017-08-19
AAAAGACCTGCCACATCAGTCAAATACTTTTCACCCTGAGCATTATTGAGTCCAACCTTGCCCAAGGAGCTTTTCAGCAATTTGAAGTCAAAGACATAGACTCCGGCATTAACTTCTTGGATTGCACGCTGTTCTTCAGTGGCGTCCTTTTGCTCAACGATTCCAATGAAGTCTTCTCTGGATCTAACAATTCGACCATACCCTGAAGGGTCTTCTAGCACGGTGGAAATTAGCGTGCCAGCGTTCCCCAAGTCGCGGTGGATTTCCAGTAGTTCCGAGATGCTCTCAACATTCAATAGCGGAACATCACCCGAGAGAATCAGAACATTTCCATCAAAACCCGAGGGCAAACTCTCCAAAGCCGCTTCGACTGCTCTTCCAGTTCCTGGAACTTCGTCCTGCTCGGCGATCAAGGTTCTCGGGAAATGGGTGAGTACGTATTCTTCGATCAAAGATTTTTCGTGTCTCAAAACGGTGATTACGTGGTCAGCGCCTAGCGAATGCGCTGTTGCCAATACATGGCCCAGCATTGGCATACCGGCTATTTCGTGCAGCACCTTGGGGGTCTTGGATTTCATTCGGGTACCCTCGCCAGCGGCGAGGACCACGACAGCCAGTTTGCTCAATCGGCCTCCTATACCCGGTCCGCTCCGCCCCTAGGATTCGAACCTAGACCGGACGCCTCCAAAGGGCGCCGTGCTGCCGTTACACTAGGGCGGATCGAGGGTTGCCCCTCCCTGCTCCAGTCTGCCAGAGAAATAGAACCTAGTCCTGCAGTTTCTCGCTGACCTCTAGCCATTCCAGCTCTAAATCATCCAGTTTTTGCCGAAGTTCTTGGGCACTCGCGCTCAGGGTTGAAAGTTTTTGGTAATCGGACTGGTCTGATTGTGCAATTTCTAAGTTTGATGCTTCAAGCAATTGCTTCGTCTTTTCCAGGGCCCGCTCGATACGAGCCAAGTCCTTCTCTAGGTTTCTTCGCTCAGAACCGGAGAGGGAACTGGAAGAAGTCGCAGGGGTACTTGGCTTGCTGGGTTCTGGCAAGTTGCGAAGTGCTTTACGAAGCTCCAAAAATTGGTCGATTCCCCGTGGCAAGTGCCTGACTTTGCCATCCCCGAGAAGTGCGTACTGCATGTCCGTCACTCGCTCGAGTAGGTATCGGTCGTGGCTAACCACAATCAATGTTCCTGGCCAACTATCCAGCAGGTCCTCAACCGCGGCCAACATATCCGTGTCGAGGTCATTTGTTGGTTCGTCAAGAATCAAGACGTTTGGTTCGGTAAACAAAAGTCTCAGTAACTGAAAGCGTCGCTTTTGACCACCCGAGAGTTCTTTGATTGGAGTCTGAAGCTGAGGAGAGTCAAATCCCAGTTGCTCAACTAGTTGACCAACACCAACCTCTTTCTTGCCAACTTGGAAAGTAGTTTTTTCGCGCTTAATCATGTTGAAAATGCGATCATCACCGTGCTCGATTAATTCATGCACGTCTTGAGACAAGAGAGCGGTCTTGACTGTCTTGCCGACTTTGATTCTTCCGGCTGTTGGCTTAAGTTCCCCCATGATCAGTTTTATAAGAGTGGTCTTGCCAGCACCATTTGCTCCAACCAGCCCAATGCGGTCCCCGGGGCCAATTCGCAGGGTCACGTTTTTGAGAAGAGATTTTCCATCTGGGGTTTGATAGGAAACTTCCTCGAGATCTAGAACATCCTTACCAAGTCTTGTGGTTGCGAGCTTGGAGAGTTCTATCTGATCTCTAGGGGGTGGCTCATTTCCGATCAGCTCTAAAGCCGCATCGATTCGGAACTTTGGTTTCGCAGTTCGGGCAGGTGCTCCCCTGCCGAGCCACGCTAGTTCTTTGCGCAGAAGGTTTTGCCTCCGGGCTTCAATTGCCTGCGCTTGTCGTTGGCGTTCGGCTCGCTGCTGAATGTATGCGGCGTAACCACCCTCGAATGTCTCGATTTTGCCCCCAAAGACTTCCCAGGTGTAATTGCTTACTGCATCTAGGAACCAACGATCGTGAGTAACGACGAGCAAACCAGAAGAGTTTTTGCTCCAGCGATTCTTGAGGTGGTTTGCCAGCCAGTTGACTCCCTCGACGTCGAGATGGTTCGTTGGCTCATCGAGCATTATGACGTCGTACTCACCGGCCAAAAGAGCGGCCAGTGCAACCCTGCGACGTTGACCCCCAGAGAGTTCTCCGACTTTTTGTTCCCAGTCCAAATCCCCAAGAAGGCCCGAGAGCACATCGCGGATTTTGGGATCCTTGGCCCAGGTGTGCTCTGGACCATCGCCCACCACAGCCTCGGCGATTGAGAGTGAATTCTCGATTTGATCCACTTGGGTGAGGTAGCCAACCCTTAGGTTTCCTCGATAGGTAACTCTTCCGGAATCCGGTTCAAGTTGCTTGGAAAGAATCTTGAGAAGCGTGGACTTACCGTCGCCGTTTCGTCCGACGATTCCAATTCGGTCACCATCGTTGATGCCAATTGTCACTGAATTGAAAACTTCTTTGGTCGGAAATTCCAGGCTTATATTTTCCGCCCCGAGTAGGTGCGCCATTAGTCGTCCAAAAGCGTTGCGCCTGATACCGGCCCGTGGCAGGCAATCGCATTGAAGCCTCGCTGCCTGAGGTCACTCGCGAGTTTTATAGCGGCAGACTGGTCCGTAGCCAGCATCGCAACAGTCGGCCCAGAGCCCGAAACCATTGTTCTGAGAGCACCCAGTCTCTCACCCAAATCAGAAAGTTTTCTCAACTCTGGCAGCAGTTCCATTGCTGGTTCATGCAGGTCATTGTGCATTTGCTTTGCGACTTCTTCGGGGCTTTCGGTTAGCGCAGCGAAAACGGATTCGGGCACTAGAGGAATATCTACTTCGCTTGGATTGATTCCATTTTTCTTTCGCAGCTCGTCTAGTTTTTTGAAAACGGCCGGAGTGCTAAGGGTCGAATCACTTAGAACCATTACCCAATTGAGATCGACAGAGGTAATTGTCGTAAGTTCAGTTCCTGTTCCAAGGCCTACAGCGGTTTCTCCCTGCAAACTAAACGGCACATCCGCTCCGATTTGAGCGGCCACCTCCTGCAGCTGCTTTGAGGTAAACCCCAGACACCAAGAATCATTCAGGGCCAATAATGCGGCAGCAGCATCCGCTGACCCACCACCCATTCCGCCGGCAACTGGAACCTGCTTCTGAATTTGGAAGTGCATAGTTTGTGGGTTACCAATGCCGGCTTTCCTAGCTAGTGCGATAGCTGCTCGCACAACCAAGTTTTCTTCGCCGGTTGGAATCTGACTTCGCTGCTGATCAGAGAGATTTCCACTGGTTTCAACTTTCCAGTTTTCCCCCGGGCTGACAGAGACAACCTCCAGAAGGTTCAAAGCCTGATAGACACTCGCAACGTCGTGATATCCATCGGCACGAAGTGGCCCTACCGCAAAGTAAATGTTGAGCTTTCCGGGAGCAGAGGCTCTAGTCACGCTTCTGCCTCGCTATCTCGATAAAGCTCTCGATGCCTAATTGTTCACCGCGAGCCTGCGGATCAATTTTGGCAGAGAGCAAAATTTCTTCGGCTCGCGATGGGCTTCCCGCCCAATTAGCTAGCGCCTGGCGCAGGGTTTTTCTCCGTTGCAGAAACGCCTGGTCGATTACCTCAAAAACCCTTGTCTGTAGTTCTAGGTCCTGAGTTCGTTCGCGCTGGAAGTAGACCAGGGCAGAATCGACCCCGGGCACTGGCCAAAAGATATTTCTGCCAATGTTCCCGGCCAATCGAGCCGGACCAAACCAGGCCATCTTCAGGCTTGGGACTCCGTACTCTTTACCGCCAGGACTGGCCGCGAGCCGGTGAGCAACCTCGGCTTGAACCATCACCAGTCCGTGCCGAATACTCGGGAAGGTCTCCAGAAAGTGAATCAAAACCGGAACCGAAATGTTGTAGGGAAGATTTGCCACCAAAGCAGTTGGTGCTTGAGGCAACGTATCAATTTTCAGAGCATCGGCCGCGACTAGCTCTAAGTTTTTGCCAGGTGCGTGGCGTGCAATTGTTTTTGGAAGCTCAGTTGCGAGCCTCTCGTCTATTTCAACTGCAACAACCGTGTCAACAACTTCGAGAATTCCAAGCGTTAGTGAACCTAACCCTGGTCCTATCTCAACGACCACTTCATTTGGATTCAATTGAGCCGCCGCGACAATGCGATGGATAGTGTTTGGATCTATTACGAAGTTTTGGCCAAGCTTCTTTGTTGGCCTAATTTCTAGTTTTTCTGCGAGTTCTCTTATTTCGCCTGCGCCAAGCACTACAGACCCTCACTCCATAGACCATATACGGCCTCTGTGTTGGAGTTAATTTGAACCGCAAGATCTTCCACAGAATCTCCTGTGAGGCCTGCGATATAGCGAAGAGTGTGAGGAACCAAATATGGCGCATTTGGTCTTCCTCGAAGTGGCTCAGGGGTTAGAAACGGTGCATCAGTTTCAATCAGGATTCTTGACCTAGAAACAGCGAGCAATGAGTCTCTGAGGTGCTGATTCTTTTTGAAGGTTATGTTGCCGGCAAACGAGAGATACCAGCCGTGTTTTTCACAAAGTTCCGCTAGCTCCAAATCTCCGGAGTAGCAGTGGAAAACAGTTCTTGAAGGTGCGCCAACGCGCAGCAAAGTTTGCACCACATCCCCGTGTGCTTCCCTGTCGTGGATTTGCAGCGCTAAATCAAATTCTTTCGCAATAGCAATGTGTTCCTCAAAAGAATGCAATTGCAATTCCAGCTGGTTCTCACCCTCGGTTCGAAAAAAGTCCAACCCAGTTTCTCCAACTGCACGAACTCTGGGCAATGATGCCAGCTGCGCAATTCCTGCGATCGCATCATCAAGAGCCGCTTTGGTCTCGTAGAGCGGTGCTTCGTTTGGGTGAAGCGCGACGGCAGCAAGCAGCATGGGTTCTTTAGCCGCAACTTCCGCGGACCAACGAGAACTCTCCAGTGTCACTCCTACCTGGACCGCTCCGAGCATTCCCGCCTGCTTCATCAGGTCAATGTGCTGAGAGACGGTTAGCGGTTCATCTCCGTCGGCAATTTCGAGATGGGTGTGATTGTCGTAGGTGCCCACTTTTAGAGGCTCTGGGACCTCGGGATAGCGCATGGGTCGCTGCTCGTTTCCGTCGTAAACGGTTCGAGTGCGCAGGAAATCGCTCATCACGCCTCTTCGATGCGAGGGAAGAGCACGTCCAGCGGCCTAATCTCCTGGCCAGGCTTCAGGCTGGGCCAATTTCCAGCTTCACCAATCTTTTGCTTGGAGAGGTCGCCGTTCTGGTCCGCAATTGCTGCCCAAAGTTTGGCTGTGGCCTTTGGCATAACCGGTGCTAGCAATACAGCCAATACTCTCAGTCCCTCGGTTGCGGTATTCAAAACGCTAGCGAGCCGATCAGCATTTGCTTCGTCTTTGGCAAGCGACCATGGCTGCTCAACAGTTATGTAGTTGTTCAATTCATCCACCAGTGTCCAAACACTCGCAATTGCTTCGTGAATTGCAACTCGGTCGATGGCAGATTCAGCGTTTTCAATTGCAGCCCAAGCGGTTGAAATAACTTTTTCGTCATTCTCACTAAGTTTGGACGCCGCTGGGAGTTTTCCATCGAAGTACTTGCCGACCATAGCGATCACGCGTGATGCAAGATTTCCAAATCCGTTAGCAAGCTCGGCGTGATATCTGGCATTGAGATCTTCCCAGCTAAATGAACCATCAGAACCGAAACCTATTGCTTTCATAAAGTAATAACGGAATGCATCAGAACCAAAAATGTCAGTGATCTGATTTGGTGCTATTCCGGTGAGCTTGGACTTTGACATTTTCTCGCCACCGACCAAGAGCCAACCGTGACCGAATACCTGTTTAGGTGGTTGCAAGTCCGCAGCCATAAGCATGGCGGGCCAAATTACAGCGTGAAAACGAAGGATGTCTTTTCCTACAACCTGAACATCCGCAGGCCAGAGCGAATTCAATTTCGCATCATCGGTTCCGTAACCAATTGCGGTGATGTAGTTCAAGAGTGCGTCGAACCACACGTACGTGATGTGGTCTTTGTCCCAGGGGATGTCGATACCCCAGTCGAATCTCTCTTTGGACCGGGAAATTGATAAGTCACTCAAACCAGAGCGAACGAAAGAAATAACTTCATTTCTTGCCGACTCGGGCTGAACAAAAGTTGGGTTGCTCTCGTACAGGGCTAGAAGTTTGTCCTGGAATTCAGAGAGCTTAAAGAAGTAGTTGATCTCGTTTAGTTTTTCTACCGGCTTTGAGTGAATAGCGCAGACTTTTTCACCCGCGAAATCTCCGGCTCCCTCAATCAGATCGGATTCGTTCTTGTATTCCTCGCAACCCACGCAGTAATTTCCCTGAAATGAGCCCTGGTAAATAAATCCCGTGTCATAGAGCTTCTGTAGGAACTGCTGAACTGCACTCTCGTGACGGGGTTCGGTGGTCCTAATGAAGTCTTGGTTATTGATGTCGATTGTTTCCAAAAGTGGCAACCATGCCTCGTTGACTAGCCTGTCGGTCCAGTCCTTGGGGTCGGAGTGGTTGGCGACCGCAGTTCTGAGAACCTTTTCGCCGTGCTCGTCTGTTCCGGTTAGCAGGAACGCGGACTCCCCGCGCTGACGATGCCATCTGGTCAAAACATCTGAGGCCACCTCGGTGTAGGCGTGACCAATGTGCGGGGCGTCGTTTACGTAAAAAATTGGGGTGGTTACATAAAAGGACTTAGGCACGCGGACTAGTTTAGGCTTTGCGCTCCAGGGCGAGGTCATAAATTACGCTCTTGGACACCCCATGCCTCGTGGCAACTTCTGTAGCAGCTTGCTTTAGCCCCATGCCCGCTTTTGCAAGTCGAAGTACCTCTTGAGCCAAATGCTCTAGATCGACTTGCGGTTCACCCGCTCCCCCGACCACCAAAACCATTTCTCCTTTTGGTCCGGTCTTGGCCCAGGCAATAAGTTCGGCGAGGCTGCCTCTTTGGGTGTGTTCGAATTTCTTAGTTAGCTCCCTTGAGACGCTCGCCATGCGGTCACTGCCGAAAACTTCGGCGCAATCCTCCAAAGATTCCAGGATCCTGTGGGGTGCTTCAAAAAAGACCATGGTTCTGCGCTCCTGGGAGAGCTCTCCGAAGAACTTTTTCCGCTCTCCGGATTTTCTTGGCAGGAACCCCTCGAAACTGAACCGATCGGTCGGTAGTCCGGAAACGGCGAGCGCCGCTAAAACTGCTGAGGGGCCCGGGATGACCGACACCTCAATCTCTTGCTCGACACAGGCCCGGACCAAAGCGAACCCTGGATCTGAAACCGTTGGCATGCCCGCGTCGCTGACCACCAGCAGCTGGTGTGACCTGGCTATTTCGACCAGCTGTTCCAGCCTCTCTCGCTCGTTGTGCTCGTGCAGGCTGAAAAGCTTCGCGTGAAGTGCTATTCCTAGGGCAGTGGCCAGTTGTTTGAGAGTTCGGGTATCTTCGGCCGCGATGTAACTTGCTTTACTCAGGGCATCCTTGAGTCGCACCGAGGCGTCCGAAAGGTTCCCGATTGGGGTTGCGGCAAGAATCAGCACGCTAAGCAAACTAGCATCTAAGGGTGATTCAAGCGATGCGGACTCGGATTTCGAGCTGGGCCGCATCCAAATACTTCTACCCACTGGCAAGTTTTGTCATCACCCTGCTTGCTGGGCTTATCCGTTTTCTAGATCTCAATTCGCCCTCGGTTTTGGTTTTCGACGAAACCTATTACGTGAAGGATGCCTGGACGCTCGGGCAAAACGGAACCGAGCGAGCCTGGCCAGATAATCCAAATCCAAATTTTGAATCAGGAATGGTAGACACCTACCTGGATCAAGCCCAGTATGTGGTTCACCCACCGATTGGTAAGTGGGTCATTTACCTGGGGATGATGCTCTTTGGCGCAGACAACTCCTTCGGTTGGAGATTCTCGGTCGCACTATTGGGAACACTGGCAATTCCGCTGATTATTGCTTGCGCGCGAATTCTCACAGGTTCAAAGGTTTATGCCACCTCCGCTGGTTTGCTACTGGCAATTGAGGGGCAATCGATTGTGCTCTCAAGAACCGCGATCCTTGATGGCATCTTGGCGTTTTTTGTTCTGCTGGCTTTTTATCTGTTGCTGCGTGACCAAAAAAGCTGGCTCAAGAAATTGCGCACGGCGGCAGCCCTGGGCCAGAAACTCCCATTGAATTACCGTCCCTCCCTAATAGCGGCTGGCTTAGTGCTCGGGCTTGCCACCGGGACCAAGTGGTCGGGACTTTACTTTGTAGCCTTCTTCGGCCTGTTCGTGGCGGCAAGTGAAATTGGATACCGAAAAGCCCTAGGAGCAAGTTTTGGATCTGGGGTATTGCAATCGGTTTTTAGTTTTCTGTCTCTGGTGCCCATCTCGATTGGGGTTTACGTAATCGGTTGGTCTGGTTGGATTTTTGGAACCAATGGCTGGGGAAGAAATCCGGACAAGGGGTGGCTGATTCCGCTCTGGGATTACCACCTCAATGCCCGGGGTTTTCACACCGGCTTATCCTCCGAGCACAATTACGAGGCTGGCGCCTTCAGCTGGTTGATCAATCTTCGACCAACCGCTTTTTACTTCGAGAGGTATGAAACTGCAACCGCGGCTTGTCCGATTCCGCAGAACTGCACCATCGCGGTAACAGCTTTGGCCCACCCTTTGATATGGCTCGCTGGATTGGTTTGCATTATTTGCGCTATTTGGATTTGGATTCGAAAGAAAGACCACTCTGCAGGACTAATTGCCGTGGCGTTTTTGGCAGGCTGGTTGCCCTGGGCATTCTTCCCTGAGCGCACCACATTCCAGTTCTACGCAACCGTTTTCGCACCATACTTCGTGTTGGCGATTGTGTATGTATTGCACCGTTCTAGGCGGAAAGCCATCACAAGAAATAGGCTTGAGGCAGCAGAAAAATTCCAGTTGAGATTGCTGTTAATTTCAATCGCGATGTTTTTCTTCTTCGCATCTTTGTGGTTGGGTATTCCAACCACGGACTGGTTCTGGCAAATCCAAATGTGGTTGCCAAGTTGGGTTTAGGTAGTAATTGAGCAAGGTTTCATACCGCGAACTTTTCCGCGCCAAGGGCGTGATCAGTCTTGTTATATCTCAGCTTTATGCCAGATTCCCCTTTGGGATGCTCTCTCTGGCATTTGTAATTCACATCCAAGAGGTAACCGGTTCATATGCAATAGCTGGAATCGCACTGGGTGCCGAGACAATCGGTGCAAGCATTTCAGGCCCGGTCCTTGGAAGATTGATGACCCGGTTTGGACTTCGCAGGGTGATTGGCAGCGCAACCGTTGTTACTGTTTCGGCTTTTCTCGCGATGGCATGGGTGCCGCCAGAGCCACTTCTGCTAATCCTGTTGGGACTTGTGGTTGGACTTTCTTCACCACCGATTCAACCGGCGGCGAGAACCATCTACCCGCTTATAACTCCCAAGAAATTACTCAAGTCGCTTTACACCCTTGATGCCACCGCTCAGGAAATTCTGTGGGTGCTGGGGCCGCTGTTGGCAACTTTGGTAGCAGCCCAATTTGGAAACATCATCATGCTTTACACCCTTGCGGCAATTCAAATCACGGGAACGATTTGGTTCTTGCTGAATAAGTCTGTAGCCAGCACAAAAATCCCGAAGTCAGAGGGCCAGGTTGGAAAGGTCTTGAAAAATCCTGCCGTAACATCGGTCACTCTGTTGGGACTGCTGTTTGTGGGATCCTTTGCGGGCATCGAGGTTGGTGCAGTAGCAATCTTCGATAAGACAATTGCCGGTGCGATGATTGCGATCTTCTCGGTCGGTTCATTTACTGGTGGCTTCTGGCTGGGTCCAAAGATAAAGGGTCGATTTGCACTGACTATCTACCTTGGAATTGTCTTATTTGGTTACTCGCTGGTTTTTGTTTTCCCGGGCAATCCTTGGTGGATGGGCCTTTCACTTTTCATTGCGGGATTAGGTGTGGCGCCAGCGCTGGGCTACCTATCCTTGCTCGTAGCCCAAGGCACTAAACCCTCTGAGACTGCCGAAGCCTATGGCTGGACCACCACTGGACAATTGGTTGGCTTCTCTGCAGGTTCCGCACTCGCTGGAATTGCAATTGACACCATCAACCCAACCGCGGCGCTTTTGGTTTCGGTGGCATTTGGTCTAGCGACGCTATTAGCGTCACTGACCGTGAGCACGAGGCCTAGTTAGTTTTTCTGTCTGGTTGCGGCCAAAGACCAAATTGTGGTCAGCACCAAGGTAATCAAAATCACTGCCAACGAGAGTTCAGTTGAAATCTCGGGAATGATGGTGACGTGTTCTCCGCCATTGATAAATGGAAGTTCGTTTTTGTGCAGCGCGTGAATGATCAGCTTGAGACCAATCCAACCAAGGATGATAGAGAGACCGATGCCCAGGTACTTCAGGCGCTCCATGAGGCCTCCAAGCAGGAAGTAGAGCTGTCTGAGACCCAACAGCGCAAAGGCGTTAGCCACAAAGACTATGTAGGGCTCCTTGGTTAGTCCATATACCGCAGGAATCGAGTCAAGGGCAAACATTAGGTCGGTGAAGCCAATGGAAATCATCACCATCAAAAGCGGAGTGAACAGGCGCTTTCCATTTTTGACAATAGAAAGCTTGTTGCCGTGGAATTCATCGGTGGTAGGGAGGCGCTTGTTCAGCCAAGCAACGATTCCACCAGCCTCATTGGAATCTTCCTCGCCCTCGTGGAAAGTCTCCAAGACGAGCTTCACCGCGGTGAAGATCAAGAATGCTCCAAATGCATAGAAGGCCCATGAGAACTGCTCAATGAATGCAGCGCCCAAAACAATAAAGATGAATCGCAAAATTAGGGCAATTGCAATTCCGATTAGGAGCGCCTGGCTTCTGAGCTGCCTTGGAACCGCAAACTGAGTAAAGATGATCAAAAATACGAAAATGTTGTCAACCGACAGGCTGTATTCGGTAACCCAGCCGGCTATATATTCACCTGCGTATTGCGGACCCCAGACACCGCCTATGACAAATGTGAATAGCAACGCAAGAGTTATGTATATCGAGACTTGAATTGCGGACTCTTTGAAGGTTGGCTCGTGAGGGTTTCTAAATTGGACTATGAAGTCGACTAGCAAAATGGTGGTCAAAACACCGATTGTTACGGCCCAAACCCAAAGCTCTACGTTCACAATATTTACCGTTCTTCCGCCCTGGCGGAATAATCAAACTCCCCCAATTGTAGATACCTATTGAGAATTTCCAGGAGGCCGTGGTGAAAGTCCTAATTTCGGGTGCATCGGGCCTTGTTGGCACTGAATTGGCCAAGCAGCTGCGCGATGCAGGCCACACCCCCCTGAAACTTGTTAGAAGGCCAGTCAAAGCTTCAGACGAGATCTTTTGGGATCCAAAAAATCACGTCCTTCAACCTGGAGTAATGGAAGAAGTCGATGCCGTCGTGAATCTGGCAGGCGCCACCACCGGAAAAATACCCTGGACCAAGAAGTACATGGCGGAGATAGTCAGCTCAAGAATCGACTCAACAAAAACTCTGGTTCAGGCAATCAACGAAGCCAAGAAAAAGCCAAAGGTCCTGATTTCCGGTTCAGCTTCTGGAATCTATGGAGACCGAGGCGACGAGTGGCTGGATGAAAACTCTTCAAAGGGAGAGGGGTTTCTCTCAGATCTCGCCTTTGAATGGGAGCAGGAAGCCAACAAGGCGGACACCCGAGTGGTTCTGGTTCGAACCACGATGGTTATGTCAAAAAAGCTTGGGGCACTAGGAAAACTGTTGCCGCTAATTAAAGCGGGCTTGGGTGGCCCGCTTGGAAGCGGCAAACAGTGGTGGGCCTGGATTTCGCTGCAGGACGAAGCTGCTGCAATTCGACACCTAATCGACAACTCAAAAGCCAACGGAGCATTCAACTTGACTGCCCCTGAACCAGCTACTTGCGAAGACATCGTGAGAGGGCTCGCGAAGGGTCTAAAAAGACCAAGCCTGTTTAGGGTGCCAACGTTTGCGATGAAGTTTTTCATCGGACTGGCCGCCGAGGAACTTTTGCTCTGCTCCCAAAAGATGACCGCAACGAAGCTGCAGGATTCAGGATTTGAATTCAGCCACCCAGATCTTGAATCTGCTGTCAAATACGTTTTAGCGAAATAGCTTTGGATAAATAAAAAGGGCGACCCCGAAGAGTCGCCCTTTTTTATTAAGTTGTTACTTACTTAGCAGCCTTCTTGCGAGGAGCAGCCTTACGAGCAGCTGGCTTGCGAGCAGCAGTTGCCTTCTTAGCAGCTGGCTTGCGAGCAGTTGTCTTCTTAGCAGCAGCCTTCTTAGCAGCTGGCTTGCGAGCAACAGTCTTCTTGGCAGCAGCCTTCTTAGCAGCTGGCTTGCGAGCAGTTGTCTTCTTAGCAGTTGCCTTCTTGGCTGCTGGCTTGCGCGCAACAGTCTTCTTGGCAGCAGCCTTCTTAGCAGCTGGCTTGCGAGCGGTTGTCTTCTTAGCGGTGGTTGCCTTCTTGGCTGCTGGCTTGCGCGCAACAGTCTTCTTAGCAACAGCCTTCTTTGCTGCTGGCTTCTTAGCAGCGGTCTTCTTGGCCGCTGGCTTCTTAGCAGCAGGCTTCTTAGCCGCTGGCTTCTTAGCAGCAGGCTTCTTAGCAGCTGGTGTCATTACGGTGGTTCCCTTCACAGCAGGTTATTTAGCTGCGGTCTTCTTTGCCGCAGTCTTTTTAGCCGCTGGCTTCTTAGCAGCGGGCTTCTTTGCTGCAGGCTTTGCAGTTTTCTTTGCAGTTGCCTTTGCAGTCGTCTTTTTAGCCGCAGGTTTTGCAGTTTTCTTTGCTGCAGGTTTTGCGGTCTTCGTTGAAGTCTTCTTAGCTACTGCCTTCTTAGCTGCAGTCTTCTTTGCAGGGGCAGCTTTCTTGGCAGCAGGCTTTCGGGTCGCAGTCTTCTTCGCAGGAGCTGCCTTCTTTGCAGCTGGCTTCTTAGCAGCGGTCTTCTTCGCTGGAGCAGCTTTCTTAGCAGCAGGCTTCTTTGCTGCTGGCTTCTTAGCTGCAGGCTTCTTAGCAGCAGCTTTCTTGGCAGCTGGTTTGCGAGCAGGCTTGCGAGCTGCAGCGGCCTTCTTTGCAACATCCTTAGCGATGGTCTCGACAGACTTAAGTGCGTCTGAGGTGATCTCTTCAGCCATCTTGGTTACCTCTTCAGCAACCTTCTCGGATTCAGTCGCAACGGTCTGACCGGTCTTGGTGAAAAGATTCTTAAGCGAATTCTTTAGTGCCATTTTCTCTCCAAAAGTTTTTTAGTTTGCAAATCTAAATTAACTCTAATTGAGAATGGCATTAAATTGCCCTTCTGCGCTGCAATATTGCATTTAGGTCTTGCGTGTCGAAATTCTTTTTCGGGGCATTTTTTAACTCAATTACGTCAGCATCGGGTGCCAAAAGTTCTCCAGTGCGATCGATTTGCAGTGGTGCTGGAAGCGGATTTGGAGTCCACTGACGAACTGTTTCTGTGTGCTGCGCTAATTGCTGGTAGGCACGCTCGCGCGAGATTTGACGCTTGGAATTCAAGGAGTTAACTAGGCCATTTAGTTGCTTGGTTGCTGCAATTCGAATGGTCACACAAGCGATGGCCAGCAGAGCTGATGCCGCTCCGAGCCCAATAAATACAAGGCCTTGTGCAAAATTCGCGATGAGAACACCGGACGCTGAGGCGAAGCAAAGAAATAGAAAGGTGAACAAGCGCCGGGTGTTTATTAGCCTTGCGACGCGACTCTCACTACTGGGTGCGACGGCTCTTTTTTGAGCTCTAACTTCTCTATTAATGGTCTCAGTGGCTTGTCGGACCTCAGATCTTTTTGACCAGCCTGGGACAAAGACCAACAACCAGACGACAGCTATGACAATTAGGGTCACGCCACCCAATCCGGTCGGAAAATTCATATTTCCAAGTTATGGGTGTGTCGCGCTATTTCTCCATATTTTTCTGGGTGTGTTCATTACTGACCCGACTGACCATCGACCCCGAAACTTCCTCTTTGGTGATTGCAAACACCAAATGATCTCTCCATGCACCATCAATATGGATGAATTTTTGCTTGATTCCCTCTTTGCGAAGTCCCAGTTTTTCGACCACTCTGAGGCTGGCTATGTTCTCAGGACGAATATCAATTTCGATTCTGTGAAGTCGGAGTTCTTGAAAGGCGTAGTCGATTGCCTGGGCAACCGCTGAGGTCATAATGCCCCTGCCCGCCACGTCTTTGGAGACCCAATAGCCGATGGTTCCTGACAAAACGGATCCGTAAAGGATGTTAGAGATGTTCAGCTGACCTACTACCTCGCCCTCGTAGAGAATCACCAACGGAAGTGCTGTTTCGTCCCTGTGTGCGGCAAGTAGCCCCGAGATCAACCACTTAGCGTTGGGAAGTGAACGCATTCCAGGGATGGTGGCTTCCCAGGGTTCTAACCAATCACGTTGGGTAATTAGAAGCTCCTGCAGTACCTTTGCGTCTCTGCGCTTAATAAGTCGCAAGGAAACGGAACTAAAAGAACTCAGCAGATCTCTCTCCACGGTGGCAAGATTACCGCCATGGATAATTCGCAGGCCAAAATAGCGCTTCGTAAGTTGCTAATAGAGAAACGGCCGCACTCCTCTGCCGGACTGAGCGAGCGTCTTATCGATTACATCGGTAAAGGTTCATTCAAGGCAATTGCCAGCTATCAACCACTAAGTAATGAACCAGACATTACAGATTTCAACTCTTGGGCCAGCGTTCAGGGCATGGAAGTTTGGTTTCCCAAGGTTTCCGGAACTGATTTGATTTGGGGAACGCAAGAACTAAGCGAGGGAAGCTTTGGAATTACAGAACCCAAAACTGGGATCTCGAAGCCGAAGTTGGATCTGATAATCGTTCCTGCCCTAGCAATTGATAAATCTGGCAATCGTCTTGGTAAGGGCAAGGGGTTCTATGATCGTGCTCTGCGTAACTTTGAGGGATTTGCACTAGCGGTAGTTTTCGAGGAAGAACTGCTGGAAACGATCCCGGTCGAGCAACACGACTTTCCAGTTCAAGGGGTAATAACCCCAAAAACCACACTGATTTTCTAAATTCAGTCTTGGGCTAAAATTATTTCTAAATCGGAGGAAATAATGCCCACCTACACCTATGTCTGTAAGGACTGTGAGCACCAGCTCGAGGTGCAGCAGAGTTTTTCTGATGCTGCTTTGACTGAGTGTCCTAAGTGCCAAGGAGAACTGCGTAAGCAGTTTGGAAACCTCGGCGTCACTTTCAAGGGTTCAGGTTTCTACCGAACCGATTCGGCCCCTAAGCCCAAGTCCGACTAGCCCCAGTGCGGTGGACGTTCGTTTCTTAGACGATCGTCATTAGAGTCGTCCGGATCTCCCCAGGCGCGACTGGTGTCTTCAAATGCCTTTTCAAAAAGAGGTTCAGGTTTGCGCTCGACGTCCATTCCTAGAGCTTTTGCGATGCGGTGGGCAACATCCTGCGGGTGAGAGAAGATCTCAAGTGCGTGCACACGAATGTAGTTCCAGCCCATCGCTCGCAAGAGTCCCGGACGAAGGCGAAGCTTTTCGTCCCAACTATCTCCCTTTAGTCCCCAGTCGGGGTCAACGACGGCCGCCTTGTTTCCAAGGCTTACGGCAAGTCCAATCCGATTAGCGAAATTCAATCTCACTGAGAAGCCCAGCTTTTCAAGTCGAAGCGCGAGATCTCTCAGCAGTGGATCCGGTCTGCCCGACTCCAAGTCACTCAGGAAAGTTGGGCTGATTAGATGTGCCAGCAACTTGTGGTTGTCTGCGAGCTTTCCCTCGAAGTCACTGGCGTTGTAGCAGGACACCACGCTGAATTTCTTTCGAGCGCTGATAATCAAGTTGGCTAGCATTCTTGGCGCATTCGATGAATCAAAGAATCCGAGAGAGCCGGACACCTTGCCCTCGGGAGTCCGACCGAATCCAACAGAGAATATGACTCGATCTGCAAGACGGTGAGTCAAGTCCTGCATTGTGGTGACTTCAAATGCCTCTCGACCGTGGGCATCAAAATATTCCGCCAACTGGTGTTGCTCCAGAAGTGCCTGCTGCACACCAAGTTGGATTCTCTCGGCGTGCGACTTTGATGCGGTGACGACCATTAGTGATTGTTCTGGATTCCAGCGGGCGTGGTTCATCACAAGCTCTACGGTCTTACTGACCTCCGAGTCAAGGCTTTCAGTGGCACCTTCGATAGTGCTATTCGCGCGATTGGAGTTTGTAACTTCCAAAAGTTCAAAGTTGTGTGCACCGAATAGCTGTCCAGCATTTGGTTCTAACTCAATTCGGCCAGAGTAAAAATTCTCGTTCAGGAAATTTCCCAGGACCTGACCCTCAATGCGATAGCTCTGCGAAATTGTTGCAACCGGCAAACGACTAGCTAGAAATTCATATGCAGATTCGCGGGTGTGCAGTGATTCTGAACCAGTCACTCGAGCGACGGTCTCAAAATCCTGGGCTGTTGCAATAACGGGATCACCAAAAGCCACTACCTGTTTTGCTTTTGCAATGCCCGGAATGGTTTCCGATATTCCTACGCTCGCTGCATCCAAAACTAAGACCAAATCAAATTCCTCTAAAGGAGATAGCTGGTGCACAGCGTATGGGCTAACTAAAACCGAAGAACTGATTGTGTTCCAAAGGGGTCCAGCTTCTCGCTTGGCGCTCAATGCCGAAATTCTTCGGGCGCGCAATTGGGCGCGCAGGGCATCTGCTTGAGCGGGATACTTCTGAACAGAAGTCTTCCAAGCCTGAGAAAGTCGATCAGAAACTTCGGCAGCACCCTGCTTGATTACCTCTGTGGCAGCTACTTCAAATACCGATTCGATACTGGATATCTTTTCCTGGTTGTATTCCAGGATGCGAGAATCAGCGCTCACAATCGCCTCAAAGGCGGACTGCCACCAAGCTAGGTCATATTCCAGTTCCACTTGATTTGCAGTTGGGTTTAGTTTGCAAAGTTCTTCAGTAAGTGCTCGCAGTCCATGAGCGTCTAACTCTGCAATAACAGGTAGTCGATCTAGGTAGTTATCGAGAATCTGAGTTTGATTTGCCAGCGAGCTCAGAGTCTTGGTTAGCGTCTCGAAGCTTTGTCTGGTGAGAAGTTCGAAATCCGGCGAGGCGGTCAGATGCTTCTGGAGTAAATCGAGTTTTCCAAGGAACTCCTGGAATGCCGTGTGGATTTCATTTAGCCCCAGCGGGACCGTAGGCGGAGCCTGTGTGCTGTGCAGCTGCTCCCAAAGGTCTCGCTGTTCTTGGGCTTGAGTGAGTGCCAAATGCAAATCTGGCACCGATGCACCAGGCCGTAGATACTGCTTAGCAAGTTTTTTGAACCTGCGCCTTTGAGCACCAGGCATGCCGCCACGTTCTTTTCTTGGAGCAGTGGCAGCAATAAGTTCGTGAAGCGGCCTATCGAAGATGGATGTTTGGAACTTATCCAGAGTCTGTCGAATCCCTAGCAATAAACGAATTCGAATCGCCCACTGCTCTACCGAATCTGCAGGCTTTAGATTCTGCTCTTGAAGATAGCCATTGATTCGGTGGCTGATTTGAGTCAAACCGTCTGAGGCAAGCTCTTTTGCAATTCGCACCGCCTCACCAATCTGCTCGTTTGATTCAAATCTGGCTCCAAACCAAGCTGTGTCGTTGGGGCCATATGCAAATACCTCCGCCTGGTGTGCTTTCGACAGAAGTGCCAGCACTTCAGCGCGATTTTCTGAGAGATTTGTCGCGGGAATTCTCGCCTGGTTCACCGGCGGATTTGGCAAAACCGAAAGCGCAGCTAGTTCAGTCATGGCTTGAAGCAATGAAATTGCCATTGGATTAGTAGTGCTCTGCAGGGCTTCAAAATAGTCAGCCACCGGAGTGGTTGATTGTTTCAATTTTTCTCTTGCGGCGGCCAGCCCTACGCTCGCAACTTTTTCGTTTCTTGAAATGGCTGCGACTAAATCATTCCAAACATTGTCGACCCGAATTCCAATTCCTGGAACGTTGTAGCTAGCACTTCTCTCAACTAACTCATCCAGTGTTTGTTTTCTTGGTGCAAGCACGAGAGCTCTCTTACCCTCGATTGCGAGGTTGGCAATTAGATTCACAACGGTTTGCAAATAGCCACAACCCGGAAGAGTTTCTGCAACAAAACTTTCGCCGTTTAACACTCGGGTGATTACCTCTTGCTGAGTCGAGTCAGCATTTGCCACCAGGGTCAGGTCTCTATTTTGCAACGGGGCGAAGTCAGGTTTTTCTGATGTCAGCAGCGACTGCACTAACTCTGAAGTCTCGCCTAGGGTTTGCTGGCGCAGTAGAAGCAAATCCGGAACAAAGTTTCCAAGTGTCACAGTCTTTTCAACTTCAACATCAAGGGTTTGCAGAATGCTCGAGACTCTATCTAGAACCGCAATTGGAATCAGGTCGGATTGGCCCTCAATCAGGGAGAGCAATTGATCCTCAACAAATGCTCCATTTCTCTCACGCAAGAAAGTGGTGCAGGCAGGGTTGAGGATTGGCTGCTCCGGGATTCTGAGGTCGTAATCTTCGCTCTTTTGAATTAGCTTTGTCGGCCAAAGAAGGATTGGCAGCGCTCGGCCATCCGACACCACTCGAACCAGCCCTGCAGCGATAAACACGCTTTCAAGACCGAAGTCATTTTCTAGCTTTTCGGAGTGCTGCTTGATTCGTCTTGCGGCGGAAAGTGCTCTGCCTTGCGCAACGCCGTCTCTAACCAAGTTGGTGATCTTTGAGGACCGAGAGGTCACTAACTGGGCCAAACCGCCGGGGTGAGACTTAGACAAATCGACCTGGCCGAAGCTAGAGGGCTCAAAATGAGTCAGCGGGTTTTTACCACCAAGACCAAGCAGCTCTTTGGCCCACTTGTCTCTCTCGGTGCTGTCCATTTCAAAATCTTAAGTCGCCCAGAACCGCTGTCCCAGTTGCCTTGCCCAAGCAGGGGTATTTGCCGGAGGGTAATCTATATGTCGGTCCGGCTCCGTAGCTCAGTGGATAGAGCAGAGGTTTCCTAAACCTTGTGCGTAGGTTCGATTCCTATCGGGGCCACAAATTCTTAGGCGGCTCTTTGCAGGGTCAAGAATTCTTGCCACTGCGGAAGTTCGCGGTCCGCTCCCCTAACGCTCCAAATCAATCCCGTTGGCATCTTTGGCTTAATTCTTAGTTCCCAGCCAATTTCGCTCAGGGTCTTATCTCCCTTTGCGTTATTGCACTTGAGGCAGCAGGCAACCAGGTTCTCCCAGGTGTCTTGGCCCCCGCGTGACTTAGGCATGATGTGGTCAATCGTGTTGGCACTCTTGCCGCAGTAGCCGCAGTGGAAATTATCCCTGCGTAGCACACCGCGACGAGTCACGGGGACCTGCCTGGAGTTTGGAATTCTGACGTAGCGCTGCAGCAATATCACGGTCGGAAGTTCGTATTCGGATGAAGCAGATCTGACCTTGGCAGAATCCATGCCGGCAAGAATGGTTGCCTTTTGGTTCAGCACCAAAATCAGTGCTCGCTTGAATGAGACGACGGCTAGAGGTTCGTATCCAGCATTTAGAACGAGGGTTCGCATTTTGAGCTCCTATCGAAGTAACTCACACGGCTTGTGAGTATTCGAATTGATCCACCCTGAAACAAAAAACGCGCCGCCATAATGGCGACGCGCGAAGGCTCAGAGTCCTGTATTGAGGGATGGAGGTGCGAATGCAACCAGCTGGCATGCTTGGCGGGCATGTTTACTGTCATTTACATCACTCTCCTCAAATACAAAGACCAATACTTGGCAAAAGATTATGAGGTGTAGGTAAATAAAGCGTGAAGAAACGCCAAAAGCTTTTCTTAGCCCGCGTACTCTGCCAGGCGGATTATGTAATAGCGATCGGTTGGGATAGGCGCCAGCTTGACTCGGTCACCGCGCTGAGGGGCGTGGTAGAAATTACCATTTCCGGCGTAAATTCCGTTGTGGCTGTGGTCATTGAAAATCACGATGTCGCCCGGAACTGCATCTGCCAACTTAATCTTTCGACCCAACTTGGCCTGCTGGTAAACGCTGTGGGGAAGTTCAATTCCGAACTGGGAGAAGATAAACATCACATACCCGGAGCAGTCGATTCCGGCGGGCGAGTCGCCACCAAAGACATAAGGGGTGCCAACTAGTTCAGCGGCGGCTCGCATCAGGTTGCCCGATGTAACCGAACTGAATCTTGGGTTTAGTAGATAGTCCTCAATGACCGGTCCGTTATAAGAGCGTCTCGCGGAACGAACTTCGAACTCGGATGCATCGGCCGGCTCGTAGTCGCCGCGGGTAAATTCCACAGCGCGCACCGCTGCGACAGAAAGCCCCTGTGCGGGAGCAGAAATTTCTAGTTGAGTGTGATCTGTGGTTAGTCCGGACAGAGCCGTAGTCTCTGGGTCAAATCCGTAGGAAGGAAGAGCGCAGGTAGCAAAAAGCCCGGTGGCTGCCACCATGGTTGCAACAGATCGGAAAGGGTGCCCCTTCTGGGCCTTTACTTTTCGTTCTGCGTGCTTGCGCGATCGACGCGAGTCGTGCGCTTGCCTGCGGGTTGATGCACTCAAATGGAATCCTCCGAAAACCTCATTGGAACTTCCGCCCCAGAAGTATAAACGCCGTTAGCGTTTCGTAATAAACACGTGGCTGGCAATTTCCAGGTCCAAAATCAGCCCCTCGGAGGCATTTTCCGGGGTAATTAGCCACCCATCCCCCTCTTTTCCAATGTTTATGGGGGTTCCGGGGGTCAACCCAAGGTCTCTGAATTGCCTCAAAAGCTCAATATCTAGCTGGATTGGCTCCCCGATTCGGCTCAAAATAGCCAGATTTTCCCCAGTTTGAGCCACCGATTCAACGTTTGGATACTGGGCCGGGGGCAGCCCCAGGAGCTCAAGCCCTGGAATTGGCATCCCAAATGGAGACACGTTTCGCTCTGCTAGAAGCCTGATTATGTGGTGTTCAACCTGCTCGCTCATCACGTGCTCCCAGCGACAGGCCTCCTCGTGAACCAATTCCCAGTCCAGTCCGATTACATCTACCAGGAGACGCTCGGCCAGTCGGTGCTTGCGCATCACCTCGATGGCCTTTTGTCTGCCCTGATCCGTGAATTGCAACTGTCTGTCATCAGCCAGCGTCAAAAGCCCATCGCGCTCCATGCGGGCCACGGTCTGTGAGACGGTTGGCCCCGAGTGCTCCAGGCGCTCTGCAATTCGAGCGCGCATTGGAGTGATGTTCTCTTCCTCAAGTTCCAGAATCGCCTTGAGATACATCTCTGTGGTGTCGATTAGATCGGTCATCTGCTCCCTCGCAATCGCACGCTCAAAGACTACCCAACTTGGGGTGGCTAAACTTTGGGCATGCCCCAGATTGTGATCCCAAAAGAGCTATTGCCCGAAGACGGACGTTTCGGTTGTGGTCCATCCAAGCTTCGCGATGAACAGCTTTCGAACTTTGCAAGCCTTGGTTCAAAACTCATGGGAACTTCTCACCGGCAAGCACCCATCAAGAACATGGTGGGAGAGATTCGCGAAGGGCTTATGGAGCTTTTCCAAGCGCCAAGCGACTACGAAATCATTTTGGGTAATGGTGGCTCCACAGCATTTTGGGACGCCGCTGCATTCTCGCTCGCTGAGAAAAAAGCACAGGCTCTAGTGCATGGAGAATTTGGTGCAAAGTTTGCAAATGCTTTGAAGACCCCGTGGTTAGAAAGCCCAACCGTAAACAAAGCAGAGCCCGGCACCAGAGCTAGTTTCCACGCCGAAGCGGGCGTGGACTTATATGTTCATCCGCACAACGAGACTTCCACCGGAGTTGTGACCGAAGTTGAAAGAGTTAGTGGTGCAGACCAAAACGCACTGATGCTCACTGACGCAACCAGTGCAGCAGGCGGAATTTGGTTTGATGCAAAACAAACCGACTGCTACTACTTCGCACCACAAAAAAACTTCGCGAGTGATGGTGGTCTATGGCTAGCGCTAGTTTCGCCAAAGACGGTAGACAGAATTGAAAAAATTGCAGCGAGCGGAAGATACATTCCAGAATTTCTAAGCCTAAAAACCGCACTAGATAATTCCAGACTGAACCAAACTTTGAATACTCCTGCAATCTCTACGTTGTTTTTGCTCGCGGATCAAATTAGCTGGATGAACCAATCCGGTGGTCTTCGCTGGGCAGATGCGAAAACGAAGGCAACCTCAAAATTGATTTACGACTGGGCAGAAGCGTCTCAATACGCCTACCCATTCGTCGAAGACCCTTC
>JACCED010443593.1_pt1 | contig 22305 bp, 23 predicted proteins | sample 7455021 | NCBI WGS metagenome assembly JACCED01 (sample SAMN15323456, study PRJNA562643) | freshwater metagenome | isolation source: river surface water | place: USA:Blue River Watershed | collected 2017-08-19
CCTGGTGGAAAGCCTGTTCGGCAAAAGCACCCTGATGCGAAAGAACTGATATGGACCTCTCCCGTTTTGCGCGCCGCCGCTACACGCCCTTTGTGACCCCCATCGAGCCCATGCCGCGCTTTTCCGCGGCCTTGGCGGCCAGCTGCCCCGGCGGCGTGGGTCCTGAGGTCTGGGTCAAGCGCGACGACCAGCTCGGCCTGTTCCCCGGCGGCAACAAAACCCGCAAGCTCGAATTCCTGGTGGCCGATGCGCTGGCGCAAGGCTGCGACACCTTGGTCACGGTGGGTGCGCCGCAGTCCAACCATTGCCGCATCACGCTGGCCGCGGCGGTCAAGGAAGGCCTCAAGTGCCGTTTCGTGATCGAAGAACGCGTGCCCGGCAGCTACGACCTCAAGGCCAGCGGCAACCAGTTCATGTTTCACCTGCTGGGGGTGGAGTCGCAGCGGGTTGTGCCGGCGGGCAGCGACTTGAAGGCCGCGCTCCAAGAAGAGCTCGACACCTTGGCGGCCCTGGGGCGCAAGGGCTACGCCATCCCCACCGGCGGCTCCAACGCCATCGGCGGCTTGGGCTATGTGGCCTGTGCGCAGGAGCTGCAGCAGCAGTGGTTTGACATGGGCCTGCGCTTCGATGAGGTGGTGGTGGGCTCGGGTTCATCGGGCACCCATGGCGGCCTGGTGGCCGGCTTCTTGGGCAACCGCATTGACGTGCCGGTGGTGGGCGTGGGCGTGAGCCGCGACCCGGCCGACCAGGTGCCGGTGGTGCACCGTGAGGCGCAGGCCGTGTGTGATCTCTTGGGCCTGAACCTGCAAGTGCCGCTGGAGGCCGTGCAGTGCGTGGGCGGCTATTGGCAGCCCAAGTACTCGGTGCCCAATGCGCGCATGGTGGAGGCGGTGCAGCTGCTGGCCCGCACCGAAGGCATCCTGCTGGACCCGGTGTACACCGGCAAGATCATGGCCGGCCTGATCGGCCTGGCCCGCGCAGGTCGTTGGAAGGCGGGCGCCAAGGTGCTGTTCCTGCACACCGGGGGCTTGCCTTCTCTGCACGCCTACGAGCCGGTGGTGCTGGGCGACGGCCAGGGCTTGGCGCCCTAGCCGGGCTGCCGGACGGGGCTGGGTGGCCAGCTGGCCTGGCGTGCCTCAGGGGTAAAGACCCCGGTCGCGGCGCACCATCAGAATGCGCTCACAGGCCACGGCGAAGGTGGCCGTGCGCAGCGAGATGCGGTGGCGGTCGGCGGTGTCCCAGATCTTGTTGAGCGAGGTGATCAGGATCTGGTCCAGCCGTTGGTTGATTTCCTCTTCGGTCCAGAAGTAGCTGTTGAAGTCCTGCACCCACTCGAAGTAGGACACGGTCACGCCACCGGCGTTGCAAATCACGTCGGGCACCACCAGGATGCCGCGATCGGCCAGCACATCGTCGGCCTGTGGCACCGTGGGCCCGTTGGCACCTTCCAGCACCAGGCGTGCGCGCAGTTGCTGTGCACGCGCAGCGGTGATCTGGCCTTCCAGCGCGGCCGGGATCAGGATGTCCGTGGGCACCGACCAGAACGCCTCGTTGGCCAAGGCCTGCGCCCCAGGAAAGCCGGCCACACCGCCGTTGGCCTTCACATGGGCCTGCAAGGCGGTCACATCCAGGCCAGGCTCGGCCATGACGGTGCCGCTGTGGTCCTGCACCGCCACCAGTTGGGCGCCGGCGGCCACGAACAGTTCGGCGGCCACCGAGCCCACATTGCCAAAGCCCTGTACCGTCAGGCGCGCGCCTGAGAGACCAAGGCCGATGCGATGCGCCGCTTCGCGCCCGGTTACGAAGACGCCCCGCCCCGTGGCCTTCACGCGGCCCAGGCTGCCACCCAGGTGCACCGGCTTGCCGGTGACCACGCCGGTGGCCGTGGCACCGGTGTTCATGGAATAGGTGTCCATCATCCAGGCCATGACCTGGGCGTTGGTGTTCACATCCGGCGCGGGGATGTCTTGCTGCGGGCCAATGATGATGCCGATTTCGCTGGTGTAGCGCCTTGTCATGCGCTCCAGTTCCTTGATCGACAGTGTCTTCGGGTCGACCCGGATGCCGCCCTTGGCCCCGCCGTAGGGCAGGTTCACGGCGGCGTTCTTGATGCTCATCCACGCCGCCAGGGCCATCACCTCTTCGAGGGTCACATCGGGGTGGTAACGCACCCCGCCCTTGCCAGGGCCTCGGCTGAGGTTGTGTTGCACGCGATAGCCCTCGAAGTGGGCGATGGTGCCGTTGTCCAGTTCAATGGGCACGTCCACCACCAAGGCGCGCTTGGGCCGCATCAGGGTCTCGGCCCAGCGCGAAAGATCACCCAGGTAGGGGATGACGCGCTCCACCTGTGCCAGATAGGTGTGCCAGGGGCTGTCGTGGCCGCCCGGCACATAAGACAGGCCGGAAGCGGTTGTGTGGGGCGGGGTGGGGATCGAGGCGGGGATCGAGGCGGGGTGCGGGCCCCCCGCAGACGTCAAGGGCGTCATGTGTAGCTCCTTCAGGTTGGCTGATGGTGGGCCCGGCCGACCGTGCTTGAGCCCTTGTGGGGCGTCACACCAGGGTGTCTGCTGGGCTTGGGCTGCACTGTAGAGGCCGCGCGGCGCCGGTGGAAGGCGTGTGATGCGTTTTGTGCATGGCCATGACGCGGTCTGCTCATGAGACGTGCCGATCGCCCCCGCCTAAACTCAAGCCATGAGCAGCGCAGACCAGCCCACCGACTCTTTCTCCACCATCGCCTTCGTGGGCGGGGGCCACATGGCCAGCGCCCTGATCGGGGGGTTGGTGGGCAGCGGCACCCCGGCGGCTTCCATCCGGGTGGTGGAGCCCGTGGAGGCCCAACGCCAGGCGCTGTTGGAGCGGTTTGGCGTGCAAGCGCAGGCGGCGGCCGATGCGGCCCTGCAGCAGGCCTCGGTGGTCGTGTGGGCGGTGAAGCCGCAGTTGTTTGTCGAGGCAGCGGCGCCCTGTGCGCCCTTCGTGGGCCAGGCCCTGCAGCTCAGCGTGATGGCCGGCATCCGCTGTGCGGGCATTGAAGCGGCCACCGGCAGTGCGCGCATCGTGAGGGCCATGCCCAACACGCCGGCCCTGATCGGACAGGGCATGGCGGGCCTGTATGCGCGCCCGGGGGTTACGCCGGCGCAGCAACGGTTGGTGGAGCGCCTGTTCAAGCCCACGGGCCGCAGCCTGTGGGTGGCCCAGGAGGCCGACCTGGACGCGGTGACGGCGCTGTCCGGTTCAGGCCCCGCGTATGGCTTTTACTTGATTGAAGCCATGGTGGACGCGGCCCAGCAGATGGGGCTGGGCGCTGCACAGGCCCAGGAGATGGCCATCCAGACGGTACTGGGCGCAGCGCTCTTGGCCCAGCAATCCCCCTTGTCGCCGGCGCAACTGCGGGCGCAGGTCACGTCCAAGGGCGGCACCACCCATGCGGCCATCACCTCATTGGACGCCGATGGGGTCAAGGATGCGTTTGTGCGTGCGCTGCTCGCCGCACAGACGCGTGCCCGCGAATTGGGGGATGCCTTCGGCGCCTGAGGGGCCGAGTGCTTGTGTGGCTGGGCGCCCTGGTGCAGGCGCCCCAGCATCAGCGCAAGGCCAGGTCGACCGCTGTGCCTGCAAACACCGCAAAGCCCAGCCAGTGGTTCAAGCGAAAGGCCTTGAAGCAGCCGGCCCGTGAGCGGCCGCGGATCAGCGTGTAGTGCCAGGCCACCTGCAGGCCTGCGGCCACGATGCCCAGTTGGAACCACATTCCCAGGCCCATGCCGGTGCCCAGCCAACTCCAGGTCCACAGGTGCACCAGGTAGAAGGCCATCACGGCGGCCACGTCGTAACGGCCCAGGGTGATGGCCGAGGTCTTCATGCCGATCAACAGGTCGTCGTCGCGGTCGACCATGGCGTATTCGGTGTCATAGGCCAAGACCCAGAACAGGTTGGAGGCCAACAGGGCCCACGCCTGCCACGGCACGGCGTCAGCCAGCGCAGCCCAAGACCATTCGGCGCTGCCCGTGGCGGCGGCAAAGGCCATGGGAATGCCAAAGCTGAAGGCCACACCCAGCACCGCCTGCGGCATGCGCAGCACCCGCTTGGCATAGGGGTAGAGCACGGTGATGGCCAGGGCCGGCGCGCACAGGGCGATGGTGGCGGGGGTGGTGGTGAGGGCCAGGGCGAAGGCGGCCAGGGCCAGGCCTGCACCCAGCAGCAGCGCCTCTTTGACCGACACCGCGCCGCTGGTCACGGGGCGCTGTGCCGTGCGCTTGACGTGCCGGTCGAAGTCGCGGTCGGCCACGTCGTTGATGCAGCAGCCCGCGCTGCGCATGAGGATGGTGCCCAGCACGAACACCGCCAGCAGGTGCCAGCCGGGAAAGCCGTGCGCGGCGATCCACAGCGCGCTCAGCGTGGGCCACAGCAGCAACAGCCAGCCGGCCGGCCGGTCCCAGCGGATGAGGTTGAGGTACAGGTGCAGACGGTGCGTCACGATCGGGACCAAAATGGCGATTCCAGCATTTTGAGGATACGTGATGATGTTGCCCGCACGCACCGCCGCCTTCGCGCTGCTCGCCGCCCTGGCCCTGCCCATGCCCGCAGCCGCTCAAACGGCCACCCAGGGCCCCGACCGCGTGGTCTATCACATCGACAACGCCGCTCAGCAAGCCACCAAGGGCCTGCGCAACATCCGCAACCACCTCGATGTGGCACCCGACACGCAGATTGTGGTGGTCACGCATGCCGAGGGCGTGGACTTTCTGATGGAAGGCGCCAAGGACGAGCGCAACCCCAACGTCGACTACGCCGCCTTGGTGTCGGCGCTCAAGGCCCGCAAGGTGCGCTTCGAGGTGTGCGAGATCACCTTGAGGAACCGCAACCTCAAGAAGGAGCAGTTCTCCATGGACGCGGAGTTCACACCCTCGGGTGTGGTTCGCATTGGGCGTTTGCAGGTGCGCGAAGGTTACGGCTACATCAAGCCCTGAGGGCGTCCCTCCACGCGCCTTGCAGCCCATCCCTTTGAAACCACCGTTCGTCGCTTGGCGGTGGATGGGTGAATGCCCTGTCTGCACACTGCAGGGCATCCAAACCAATCGGCCACCAGGGCCTTCAAGGGGCACCATATGAACACTTCGAACGCTGCGCACACCCTCTCGCGTCGGCTGTGCACGCTGATGCTGGCCACCCTGACCGCCACCGCGGTGATGGGCCTGAGCATCCCCACCGAAGCCTGGGCGGTGGAGCAGGCACGTGGCGTCACCGGCTTTCAGGCTGTGGCGCTCGATGGTTCGATGACGGTGCGGGTGGAGCTCGCCGAAAAGGAGTCGGTGCGCGTGTCCTCCCCTGGGGCCAGTACAGACTTGGTCGAGACGGTCATCGAGCAGCGCCGCGGCCTGCCCACCCTGGTGGTGCGCAACAGCCGGCCGTGGCCTTCCAAAAAGCTCGACGTGGTGGTCACGGTGCAGGGCCCGCAGTTCAAGGCGCTTTCCGTGGCCGGCTCGGGTCTGTTGGAGGCCAAGCTGTCCAACCAGCCCTCGCTGCAGCTGTCGGTGGCCGGCTCGGGCGACCTGAATGTGCAGGGCATCGTCGCCCAGCAAGTGGACGTGGGCGTGGCGGGCAGCGGCGATGTGCGGGTCAAGGGGGCCGCGCAGAACCTGTCGGTGAGCGTGGCTGGCAGCGGTGATGCCTGGCTGCGGGAGCTTGAGGCCGAAGACGTGAAGGTGAGTGTGGCCGGCAGCGGTGACGCCCGTGTGAACGCACGCCAACGCCTGCGCGTCGCCGTGGCGGGCAGCGGGGACGTGCGCTACACCGGAGCGGCCTCCAACGTCACCACCGTCGTCACCGGCAGCGGCACCGTGCGCCGCGATTGAGCGGCCTCAGCCGTCCAACTGCTTCTGAAACACCAGCCCGGCATGCTCACGCAGGGCATGGAACTGGATCTTGGGCCAGTTGTCCTGCATGGCGCGCAGCTCGCCGGCGTACTCCAGCAGCACGGTGGGTGCGCCCACGGCATCAAAGGCCACCCGGTGCGCGTTGTGGTCGATGAAGCGCTGCAGCTCCTTCTCGCCACCGTTTTCGTCTGAACAGGTGACCCAGCGCGCCACGTTGTAGCGGGCCGGTGCAATGCGGGCCTTGCAGCCGTATTCGTGTTCCAGCCGGTGCGCCACCACTTCAAACTGCAACTGGCCCACTGCCCCCAGCATCAGCACCGAACCGGCGGCCGGGCGAAACACCTGAATGGCGCCCTCTTCACCGAGTTGTTGCAAGCCGGCCTTGAGCTGCTTGGTGCGCAAGGGGTCCGCCACTTCCACCGTGCGAAACATCTCGGGCGCGAAGAAGGGCAGGCCGGTGAACTGCAGGGCCTCGCCCTCGGTGAGCGTGTCGCCCAGCTGCAGCACGCCGTGGTTGGGGATGCCGATGATGTCGCCGGCATAGGCCTCTTCCAAGAGCTCGCGCCGCTGGCTCATGAAGGTGACCACGGTGTTGGGCCGCAGCTCTTTGCCGCTGCGCACCACCTTCAACCGCATGCCACGCTCGAACTTGCCGCTGGCCACCCGCACAAAGGCGATGCGGTCGCGGTGTGAGGGGTCCATATTGGCTTGGATCTTGAACACAACGCCGGTGAACTTCTTTTCATCCGGGTTCACCGTGCGCTGCAGCGAGGGACGCTGGGCGGGCGCGGGTGCCAGGTCCACCAGCGCGTCCAGTACCTCTTGCACGCCAAAGTTGTTGATGGCCGATCCGAAGAACATGGGCGTCTGGCGGCCGGCCAGGAATTCGGCCTCGTCGAAGGCGGGGGCTGCTTCGCGCACCAACTCGATTTCGCCGGCGGACTGTTCATAGGCGGCACCAAAGCGCTGGGCCAGCGCAGGGTTGGCCAAGCCGTCGATCACCTCTTCGTCTCCGGCCACGCGGTCCTCGCCGGGCCGGAAGACGCGCATCTGGTCTTTGCGCAGGTCCAGCACGCCACCGAAAAACTTGGCCATGCCCACCGGCCAGGTGAAGGGCACCACCGTCATGCCGAGTTCGCGCTCGATCTCGTCCATCAGGTTCAGCGGTTCCTGCACCTCGCGGTCCATCTTGTTGACGAAGGTCAGGATGGGCGTGTTGCGCGCACGGCAAACCTGCAGCAGGCGGCGGGTTTGCGGCTCCACGCCGTTGGCCGCGTCGATCACCATCAGCGCCGCATCCACGGCGGTGAGCACGCGGTAGGTGTCTTCAGAGAAGTCTTGGTGGCCCGGGGTGTCCAGCAGGTTGATGACGCAGCCGCGGTACTCCATCTGCATCACGCTGGAGGCCACCGAGATGCCACGCTGCTTTTCAATCTCCATCCAGTCGGAAGTGGCGTGGCGCGAGGCCTTGCGCGCCTTCACGCTGCCGGCGATTTGAATGGCACCGGAGAACAGCAGCAGCTTTTCCGTGAGCGTGGTTTTGCCGGCGTCGGGGTGGGAGATGATGGCGAAGGTGCGCCGGCGGCGCACTTCGGGGGAGAGTTCGGACATGGGCCGATTATCCCGGTGCGCCTTTCGGTGCCCGCGGCCCGTCAGCGCCCGCTGCATACTGCGGCCTTCAGCCGCTGGCGTACAAGCGCCGCGCCAAAGGAGACCGCCGATGCCGCTGTACCTACCCCGCCACTTCGAACAGCAGGACCCCCAAGCCCTGCAGGCCCTGATGCACGATCACCCCCTGGCCACCTGGGTGTGCGTGGCCGAGGGCGAGCCGGTCATCAACCACCTGCCCCTGCACCTGGACCCCACCCGCGGCCAACACGGCACCCTGATCGGCCACGTGGCCCGGGCGAATCCGGTTTGGCAGTTGCGGCCCACCTCCAGCGTGGTCATCTTCCACGGCCCTCAGGCTTATGTGACACCGAGCTGGTACCCCACCAAGCAGGCAAGCGGCAAGGTGGTGCCCACCTGGAACTATGCGGTGGTGCATGCGCACGGCCTGCCGCGGTTCATCGAGGACCGCGATCAGTTGCATGCGCTGGTCTCCCGCCTGACCGACCGACACGAAGCCGGCCGCGCCCATCCTTGGAGCGTGAACGACGCGCCGCCCGACTACACCCAAACCATGCTGGGGGCCATCGTGGGCCTGGAGATCGAGATCACGAACATCCAGGGCAAGTTCAAGCTCAGCCAGAACCGGCTGCCGGTGGATCAGCGTGGCGTGCTGGAGGGTGCGGCGCAGGGCGCTGAAGAGGAGCGGTTGATGGCGCAGGCGATGGTCAAGGCCCTTCCCGGTTTGGGTGGTGTGTAGCCAGCGATGCTGCAGCCCCTGATCACGGCGGCCTTGGCGCCGGTGCTGCTGGTGCAGGGCCGCCGCGTGCGCCGCACGGCACTGGAGCTGCCGGAGGCCGCCGGACCACGTGAAGGTCTCAGTGGCTCTGGCGAGCCTTTCCGGCTGTTGGTGTTGGGCGATTCAGCGGGTGCCGGCGTGGGTGTGGTCCACCAGAATCAGGCCATCACCGGTCGACTCGTGCAGGCGCTCTCCGCGCAGCACACCGTGCAGTGGCGCCTGGTCGCCCACACCGGCCACCGGCTGTCCCATGTCATCCGCGCCGCACAGGCGTTGACACCCCAGGCCACCGATCTTGTGGTGGTTTCCGTGGGCATCAACGATGTGCTGCAGGGTACCTCTGCCGCCCGGTGGGCCCAGGGCCTGCAGCAACTGGCCGAGGTGCTTCAGGAGCGGCTGGTGCCCGGCCAGGTGGCCTTCAGCACGATCCCGCGCATCCAGGACTTTCCCTTGCTGCCCCAGCCACTGGCCTGGTACCTGGGCCGGCGGGCGCAGCAGCTCAACCGCATCACCCATCAGATCTTGTCCAGCCCCTTACACGGGCCCAGCACGCTCGGCTCACCCGTCTCACCCGGCCCGCTTGCCCGCTGGAAGGCGGTCGACCTCGATCTGCCCCTGACGGCAGACTTCCTGGCCCACGATGGATTCCATCCCAATGAAGCGGCCTGTGGCTTGTGGTGCCAGCAGGTGATGGCGGCCATTCACACCGGATCCCGGCCCGGGATCGCATCGGATAGACGTTCGTGAACCACGCCATGATCCCAGCCAAGACCCCAGCCGTGACACTGCGCACCATCACCGCCCAGACGGTGCGCACCATCATCAATCTGCAGGTGTCACCGCAGCAGCGGCATTTGGTGGCGCCCAATGCCGTTTCGCTGGCCGAGGCACTGTTTCACCCCGAGGCGTGGTACCGCGCGGTGTATGCAGACGAAGACCCGGTGGGCTTCGTGATGCTCTACGACGAACACCTGCGCCCCACGCCTCCTGCCCAGCCGAGCGTGGTGCTCTGGCGCTTCATGATCGACCACCGGTATCAGGGCCGCGGCATCGGGCGCTTGGCCCTGCAAAGTGTGCTGGAGCGGGTGCGCGGCTATCCGGCGCTGGAGCGGCTCGAGTTGTCCTATGTGCCGGGCGCGCAGGAGCCCTCGGGCTTTTATCGTCGGTTGGGGTTTTTGCAAACCGACCGTTGGGACGATGGCGAGCGCGTCATGGAGTTGCCGCTGCGTCCGCTGAAAGCTGATCACTGCCCCATCTGCGGGGCGCCCAATGGGTGTGCGGCTTCTGCCTGCGGCACCTTCGATGTGAACTGCTGGTGCGCGCAGGCGCGAATCGGTGCTGAAGTGTTGGCGCGCGTGCCCGAGGGGCTCAAGGGGCGCGCCTGCGTGTGTCGGCGCTGCGCCCAGGAACTTGGGCCGGGGAATCCGGCTTGAGGGTGCGAACCATGAGCCTGGAGCGAGCCGGGGCGGTGTCGTGGCGGCGGGCGGTCTTGGTGCTCACCGCAGTGGCCGTCCTCGGGTTGCACGCTTGTGCGCTCGCGCAATCCACGGCACACCAAAGCCCAGAAACGGCCGCGGTGGCCTATCCCGTCGGCCACTGGGCCGGGGAGGCTCGCCTCTTCGACCGTGCGTTGCGCCAGCAGCGGGGCCCCATCCCGATGTCGATCGAGCTGGCTCCGGACCTCCTGCTCAAGGGTACGATCGGCGACGCCACGTGGCCAGCGGCTGCGCCGGTTCAGCGCCTTTCCTCGCGCCTGGAGTACCGAATCAAGCTGATGGGTGCCGCGCCACCCCTGGCCGGCAAAGACCATCTTGTGCTGATCATCACCCCCAGGACCGATGGGCGGCTCGACGCCGACTTTCATCTGAAGTCACGCTTCGGTCTGGACCTCGGAATGGCGGTGGGCCACTTCGATGCTCGACCCGATCGATCCATTGCGCCTTAGGCCGACCACATGTTGCCCACCACCTGGACCACCGAGCGACTCACCTGCCGCGACGCCACCCCGCAGGACCTGCCGCTGCTGATGGAAGCACTGGCCGCATCGCAGGATGTCGCTGCCCTTGACCCGGCTTTCGGCGAGGCCCGGGAAGCCGATGTTCAGGCGCACCTGAGTCGCCATCTGCGTGAGCCAGGTCGGGTCTGCATGCAGGTGCTGCATCGCCGCGCCGACCCTTCTTCAGGGCAGGAAACCGCAGCTGACTTCCTGGGTTTCTGGCGCCTGGTGCGGGTGCCCAGCCGGCCGCAAGCCATCGGCGTGGAGATCCTGTTGTTACAGGCGACCCACCGTCGCCAGGGCCTGGCGCAGGAATTGGTCACGGCGGCGTTAGAGCGCTTGCGTGGCGTTGGTGACGAACTGTGGGCCCGCGTGTACCTGGCCAATTCGCGCGCCCTGGCCTTCTGGTTGAGCGTTGGGCTGAGCCGCGTGGTCGAGCACCAAGGTGCTCAGGTTCACAGCGTTCAGGGCCCAGGCCCGGCCAGCCTCATCCTGTCCCGGGAGATCCTGCCGCGCGCCACCACTTCGACCGCATCGTCTGCAGCACTGGAGGGCCGCTGCCACTGCGGCGCCCTGGGCTGGCGCCTGCAGGGGCAGCCGTCATCTGCAACCGCCTGCAATTGCACCGTGTGTCGCCGCTATGGCGTGCTGTGGGCCTATGGCCATGAGGATCAGGACATCACCACCGATGGCCTGAGCGTGGCCTATCGGCGTGGCCGCGCCATCGACTTTCATTTTTGCCCGGCCTGTGGATGCGTCTCGCACTGGCGGGCGCAGACCGTCCAGGATGACGGCCGGCGCCGCATCGCCGTCAACCTTCGCCTGACCGATCCTGAACGGGTGGCGGCGCTGCCGATTGACCATTTCGACGGCCTCAACACCTTCGATGACCTGCCGCGAGACGGCAAGTGCGTGGGAGACCTCTGGGCATGACGCTGCCACCCCTTCCGACGATTGCGCTGGGCCGCTGGCGCCACTACAAGGGCCTGGACTACGAGGTGCTCGGCGTGGTGCGCCACAGCGAAACACTGGAGCCCTTGGTGCTGTACCGGCCGCTGTACAACGACAGCGGTACTTGGGTGCGGCCCTATGCCATGTTCCTCGAAACGGTCGAGGTGGATGGGCAGCGGCGGCCTCGTTTTGAGTGCCTTGCAGCGAAACCGGCACACCCTGACGGCGGCCCAGACGACGCGCAGGCAAGCCCCGCTTCACACGTGGCTTCGCTTCCAGATGGGCTGCGCATCCTCACCCACGACACGCTCCAGACCAGCGGACGGGCTGCGGTGGATGAAGGCCTGGACGCATTCAACGCGTCGGCCGCACCGCTGCATGAAGTCCGCCCGCTGGCTTGTGTGGCCGAGCATGCACAGCTTGGGGTGTTGGGCGGCGCAGTGGGGCGTCTGTGGGGCCACTGCGCCGAGCTGCAACAGCTGTGGGTCAAGGACAGCACACGCGGCCAGGGCTTGGGCCGCCACCTACTCGAAGCCTTCGAGAAAGCGGCACACGCGCGCGGCGCGAAAGAGCTGTTTCTCGAGACCTTCAGCTTTCAAGCGCCGGCCTTCTATGAGCGTTGCGGGTATGAGCGCGAAGCCACCAATCCGCACTATCCTCACGGTGTCAGCAAACACCGCTACTTCAAGCGTCTCGCACCATGAGCCTGCGCCTGTACATCGCCAACAAGAACTACTCCTCTTGGTCGTTAAGGCCCTGGGTGTTGATGAAGCAACTGGGCATGGCGTTTGAGGAAACGCTGGTGCCCTTCGGCCCGGATGCCGCACAGGCCTTCCGCGCGTTCTCACCCACGGGCAAGGTGCCCTGCCTGGTCGATGGCGCGGTCACCGTCTGGGATTCGCTGTCCATCGTGGAATACCTGGCCGAGCGCGAGCCTTCGGTGTGGCCGCGCGACACCGCGGCCCGGGCCTGGGCGCGGTCGGCCAGTGCCGAAATGCACTCGGGTTTCAGCGCGGTGCGGCACTACTGCACCATGAACTGCGGTGTGCGCGTGCGCTTGCACCCCCTGCCAGCGCCGCAGGCCGCAGAACTCGCCTCGCAATGGGCGCGAATCGACGCCCTGTGGTGTGAGGGCCTTGAGCGCTTTGGCGGCCCCTTTCTCGCCGGTTCGGCCTTCACCGCAGTCGATGCCTTCTACGCCCCCGTGGCGTTTCGGGCGCAAACCTACAGTCCTGAGCTCTCGGCTGCCGCAAGGGCCTACGTGCAGCGGCTGTTGGAGCTGCCCGCGATGCGCCAGTGGTACCAAGAAGCCCTGATCGAGCCCTGGCGGGACGAGCCGCATGAAGCGGAGGTTCGGTCACTGGGCGACATCCTCAGCGACGGACGAAGGAGCGCCCCATGACCACAGCCTCAAATCCCACCGTCACGCCCGCAGCCGCCCATGCGCACTGCCGCTGCGGGGCCTTCCGGTTCGAGTCTGCCAGCCCGCCCATCCTGCAGCTGGTGTGCCACTGCAGCCAGTGCCGCGAGGTGTCCGGCCGGCCTTTTTCCAACTTCAGCTTCTTCAAGGTGCGTGACACACAGACCTCGGGCGCCCACCGCACGGTGGCGTTCACAGCTGCGTCTGGCGCGCGCACGGTGCGCGAGGTGTGTGAGGCCTGCGGCGACATGCTCATCGACCGCACCGAAGGCTTTCCCAAGGTGGTGGGTGTGGTGCACGAAGCGCTGGACCCACCCTTGCCCTTCAAGCCCTTGCACCATGTGTGGGCCGACAGCCGCCTGGCCGACACGGTGTTGCCCTCAGACGTGACGGTGTACCCCAAGGGCGCGGGCTGAACCGATCACCCGTTGAGCCGCTGCACCCCGGGCAGGCTGCAGTCCATCACCGCATTGCGCAGGGCGGCAATGGCTTCATAGCGGGTGAAGCTGCGCCGCCAGGCCAGCACCACGCGCCGCGTGGGCACCGGGGCTTCGAAGGGGATGAACTTGATGAGCGCGCTTTTGTCGGCCGGCACGCTCATGCGCGGCACCACGGTGATGCCCATGCCCGAGGCCACCATGTACTTGATGGTTTCCAAGGAGGAACCCTCAAAGCTTTTGCGGATGCCTTCGGCGTCCGATGAGAAGCGCGCGAACTCGGGGCACACCTCCAGCACCTGGTCGCGAAAGCAGTGCCCGGTGCCCAGCAGCAGCATGGTCTCTTGCTTGATCTCCTCGCTGCGTATGCTTTTGCGCTTGGCCAAGGGGTGGGCCTTGGGCACGGCCACCATGAAGGGCTCGTCATACAGCGCCGCGATGGCCAGGCCGGTGTCGGGAAAGGGTTCGGCCAAGATGGCGCAGTCGATTTCGCCGGTGCGCAGCATCTCCAGCAGCTTGACAGTGAAGTTCTCTTGCAGCACCAGGGGCATCTGCGGCACCCGCTCGATGGTGTTCTTCACCAACTCGGGCAACAGATAGGGGGCGATGGTGTAGATGATCCCCAGCTTGAGCGGGCCGTTGAGCGGGTCCTTGCCGCGGGCGGCAATCTCGCGGATGGCCGCGGCCTGCTCGATCACGCTTTGGGCCTGGCGCACGATGGCCTCGCCCAGGGGCGTGACGGTGATCTCGTTGCCGCCCCGCTCGAAGATCTTCACATCCAGCTCTTCCTCCAGCTTCTTGATGGCCACGCTCAAGGTGGGCTGCGACACGAAGCAGGCTTCGGCCGCACGCCCAAAGTGCCGTTCGCGGGCCACGGCCACGATGTAGCGGAGTTCGGTGAGGGTCATGGCTCGATTTTGCGTTGGGAATTGGGGTCCTCGCTACACTTTCGCTCCAACTTGGTGCAAGCCTGCGCTGCAGCGCTCAACACCGACCGTGAACCGCTTTGTTCCGAAAGGCGCCCGATGGACCGCAAACCCGTGACCCTGCACAAGCTGCGCGAGATGCACAAGGCCGGCGAGAAGGTGGCCATGCTGACCTGTTACGACTCGGCCTTCGCCGCGCTGCTCGACGACGCCGGTGTGGATTGCCTGCTGGTGGGCGACTCCCTGGGCATGGTGCTGCAGGGCCGCTCCTCCACCAACGCGGTGACCTTGCAGGACATGGCCTACCACGTGGCCTGCGTGGCGCGTGCCAACCCCAAGGCCTGGCTGCTGGGCGACCTGCCCAGTGGTTCCTACCACGAGGGGCCGGACCAGGCCATGCGCTCGTCAGCGGCCCTGATGGCCGCCGGCGCCCAGATGGTCAAGCTCGAAGGGGGCGGCTGGACCGCCGAGACGGTGCGCTTCCTGGTGGAGCGGGGGGTGCCGGTGTGTGCGCACCTGGGACTGACCCCCCAGAGCGTGCATGCCCTGGGCGGCTGGCGGGTGCAGGGGCGTGACGAAGCGGCGGCGGCCACGCTGCGCGCGCACGCCCGCGAGCTGGCCGATGCGGGAGCGGCCATGTTGGTGCTGGAGCTGGTGCCCTCGGCCCTGGCGCGGCAAATCACGGACGAGACGTCGCTCATCACCATCGGCATCGGGGCCGGTGCCGGCTGCAGCGGACAGGTGCTGGTGCTGCACGACATGCTCCACATCACGCCCGGACGCAAGCCCAAGTTCGTGCGCAACTTCATGGAAGGATCGGCCAGCGTGCACGAGGCCGTCAGCCGCTATGTGGCCGATGTGAAGAGCGGCGCCTTTCCCGACGAGGCCCTGCACGGCTTCTGAGCCGCTCATCGAACAGGTTGGTGACCCATGACGATTCGCGTCATCCACACGATTGCCGAGCTGCGAAGTGCCTTGGCCGGCGCCCCCTCGGTGGGATTTGTGCCCACGATGGGCAACCTGCACCAGGGACACCTGGACCTGGTTCGCATCATTCGGTCGCAGTCTTCGGTGGTCGTGGCCAGCATCTTCGTCAACCGCCTGCAGTTCGGGCCCCATGAAGACTTCGACCGCTACCCACGCACCTTGCAGGGCGATGTTCAAGCATTGGAGTCGGTGGGCTGCGACCTCGTGTTCGCCCCCGATGAGCAGGAGCTGTACCCGGTGGCGCAAGGCTACAAGGTGCACCCGCCGCCTGCGCTGGCCGACATCCTCGAAGGGCACTTTCGCCCCGGGTTTTTTGTGGGCGTGGCCACCGTGGTGCACAAGCTCTTCAACATCGTGCAGCCGCATCGCGCGGTGTTCGGCCAGAAGGATTACCAGCAGCTGATGGTGATTCGCAACCTGGTGCAGCAGATGGCCCTGCCCATCGAGATCTTGGCGGGGCCCACCACACGGGCGGCCGACGGGCTGGCGCTGTCTTCACGCAACGGTTACCTCAGCGCAGCCGAGCGTGCGGAGGCGCCGCAGCTGCAAGCCCTGCTTCAACACATGGCCCAGCGGGTGCGGGCTGAAGGCTTGGGCGCTGTGGCCACCATCGAAGCCCAGGCACACGCCGCCCTGGCCGCGCGCGGCTGGCAGCCCGACTACCTGTGCATTCGTCGCCGTGCAGACTTGCAGGTGCCCACCGCCCTCGGCGAACCCTTGGTGGCCCTGGCCGCCGCCAAACTGGGCACCACCCGATTGATCGACAACCTCGAGATTTGACTCAGGCCTTGAGGAACTCCACCCGGGAGGCCAGCCAGCGCTGCACATGGGCTTGGGCGGCGCTGTCGTGCTCCTCGAGCAGGCGCGGCGCGACGGCGCGGGCATGCTGCAAGAGCGCCGCGTCTTCCTGAAGATCGGCAAAGCGCAAGAGCGCGTCTCCGCTTTGCCGTGCGCCCATGAATTCGCCGGGGCCGCGAATCTCCAAGTCTCGCCTGGAGATTTCGAAGCCGTCGTTGGTTTCGGCCATGGCGCGCAAGCGGGCCTTGCCGGTGTCCGACAGGGGCGGTGTGTAGATCAACACGCACACGCTGGCGGCCGCGCCGCGGCCCACACGCCCGCGCAACTGGTGCAACTGGGCCAAGCCGAAGCGCTCCGCATGTTCAATCACCATCAGGCTCGCGTTGGGCACGTCGACCCCCACTTCGATCACCGTGGTGGCCACCAACAGGGGCATCTGCCCTCCGCTGAACAGCGACATCACCGCAGCCTTCTCCGCCGGCGGCATGCGCCCGTGCAGCAGGCCCACCATCAGGCCCGGCAGGGCTTGGCTGAGCTGCGCATGGGTTTCGGTGGCGTTCTGCAGGTCCAGCGCCTCGCTTTCTTCGATCAGCGGGCACACCCAGTACACCTGCCGGCCCCGCCCCACCTCTTCTCGAATGTGCTCGATCACCGCATCGCGCCGGTTGTCAGCAAACACCTTGGTGACGATGGGTGTTCGTCCCGGGGGCAGCTCATCAATGGTGCTGACCGACAGGTCGGCGTAGTAGCTCATGGCCAAGGTGCGCGGGATGGGCGTGGCCGTCATCATCAACAGGTGAGGCTCCAGCATGGTGCCACTGCCCTCGAGCTTCTTGCGCAAGGCCAAGCGCTGCGCCACACCAAAGCGGTGCTGCTCATCAATCAAGGCCAGGCCCAGCCGCGCGAACTGCACCGTGTCTTGGATCACCGCTTGGGTGCCCACCACCAGGGCGGCCCGTCCATCGGCGGTGGCCTCCAGCATCGCCTTGCGCGCCTTGCCCTTGATGCTGCCGGTCAGCCAGGCCACGGTTTGCCCGCGGGCTTCGAGCAAGGGCTGCAGCCAGCCCACCAGCTTGCGAAAGTGCTGCTCCGCCAGAATCTCCGTGGGCGCCATCAGCGCGCATTGCCAGCCCGCTTCGATGGCCACCGCCGCGGCCAAGGCCGCCACCACCGTTTTGCCCGAGCCCACATCGCCTTGCAGCAGGCGGTGCATGGGCTCCGCGCGCGCCAGGTCTTGTGCGATTTCCTCCACCACCCGCCTTTGCGCCGCCGTGAGCTCAAAGGGCAGTGCGGCCAAGAGCTGTTCGGGCAAACCGCCGGGCTTGGCGTGCAGCGTGGGCGCGCGCCGCTGGGCCCGCTCACGGCGCGCCATCAACTGGCTCAGTTGTTGCGCCAACAGCTCTTCCCATTTCAGGCGCTGCCACGCCGGGCTGCTGCGGTCTTCCAGCGCGGCCAGGCTGGCGTGCGGTGGCGGGTGGTGCAAGGCCTGCAGTGCCTCACGCAGCGAGGGCAGGCCAGGCTTGACGAGGTGGGGGGGAATCAGCTCGTGCAGGGGAGCACGCTGCAGGCCACTGGCCACCGCCTTGCGCAAATACGCCTGGGGCAGGGCCGCCGAAGTGGGGTAGACCGGGGTGAGCGAAACGGCCAGGGGCGTGTCGTCGCCCACCGCCTTGAAAACCGGGTGCACCATTTCATGGCCAAAGAAGCCGCCGCGCACCTCGCCGCGCACCCGCAGCCGCGCACCCACGGCGAGTGTCTTTTGGTGCGAGGGATAAAAGTGCAAAAAGCGCAGGACCAACTCACCGCTGTCGTCGCGCAGCCGCGCCATGAATTGGCGCCGCGGCCGCAGCTCCACGCGGGCTTCCACCACCACGCCTTCACACTGAGCCGTTTGGCCATGGGCCAAACCCCCCATGGGCGCCAGCCGGGTTTCGTCCTCGTAGCGCAGGGGCAGGTGCAGCGCCAGGTCGATGTCGCGGCGCAGGCCCATCTTCTCCATCGCCTTCTGCGGCGCAGACTTGTCCTTGGGCGGTGCAGACGGCTCGGCCATGGCTTGATTCTGCACGGCCGCGCAGGCGATGGCCGCTGTTGGACAATGCCGCCTTTTTCCACAGGTCGGTACAGCCTGCTGCCATGACAAACCCCATCCCTTCCCCGACATCGACATCGACAACCACTTCGACCACCGGCCGCCCCGGCATGGACCGCGACTACACGCTGGCCGATTTCGACTTCCAACTTCCAGCGGAGCTGATCGCCCAACACCCGGCGGCCCAGCGCAGTGCCTCGCGCCTGCTCGATGGGCGCCTGCCGCAAGCGGCGGACCGCATCTTTCGTGAGCTGCCCGGGCTGCTGCAGCCCCAAGACCTGCTGGTCTTCAACGACACCCAGGTGATCAAGGCGCGGCTGTTCGGTGAAAAGGACAGCGGCGGCGCGGTGGAGGCTTTGGTGGAGCGGGTGCTGCCCGGCTTTGAGGTGTGGGCCCATGTGCGGGCCAGCAAGTCGCCCAAGCCCGGCAGCCGCTTGCGCTTCGAAGGGCCCGGGGGTGATGGCTTTGTGGCCGAGGTGCTGGGCCGAACCGGGCCTGATCAAGCCCTCTTCCACCTTCGTTTTCCCAGCGACCCGTTGCCCCTGCTGCAAGCCCACGGCCACGTGCCACTGCCGCCCTACATCACCCATGAAGATTCGGCCGAAGACGAAAGCCGTTATCAAACCGTCTTCGCCGCCAAGCCGGGCGCGGTGGCCGCGCCCACGGCGTCGCTGCACTTCGACGAAGGTGTCTTGCGTGCGCTGGACGAGCGCGGCATCCAGCGTGCGGCCATCACGCTGCATGTAGGGGCGGGCACCTTCCAGCCGGTGCGCACCGAGAACCTGCGCGAGCACCAGATGCACAGCGAATGGTTTGAGGTGAGCGCTGCCACCGTTGCGGCCATCGAGCAGGCCCGCGCACGCGGTGGCCGCATTTGGGCGGCTGGCACCACCACCATGCGGGCCCTGGAGTCGGCCGCCCGAACGACCGATGGCCGCTTGCAGGCCGGCTCGCGCGACACCGACATCTTCATCACCCCGGGCTTTGAGTTTCGCGTGGTGGATGGGCTGATCACGAACTTCCACCTGCCCAAGAGCACGCTGATGATGCTGGTCAGCGCCTTTGCCGGCTATGAACACATCATGGCCCTGTACCGGCATGCCATTGCCAGCCGCTACCGCTTCTTCAGTTATGGCGACGCCATGCTGCTGCAGCGCGCCAGCGCTTCAAACAACGCGGCTGCCGCCTAGAAGCCGCAGACCCCAGGCCCGGGCCTGCGGCGCACAATCCACCCATGCTCCAGTTCGACATCCTGCGCACCGAAGGCCACGCCCGCCGCGGCCGGCTCACGCTCAACCATGGCGTGGTGCAAACGCCCATCTTCATGCCCGTGGGCACCTATGGCACGGTCAAAGGCGTGATGCCGCGCAGCCTGGAAGAGATGGGCGCGCAGATCATTCTGGGCAACACCTTCCACCTGTGGCTGCGCCCGGGCCTGGACATCCTGAAGCAGTTTGGCGGGCTGCACGGCTTTGAGCGCTGGGACAGGCCCATCCTCACCGACAGCGGCGGCTTTCAGGTGTGGAGCCTCTCAGGCGAAGACGGCAAGGGCCGCAAGATCAGCGAAGAGGGCGTGCGCTTTGCGTCGCCAGTGACCGGTGACAAGCTCTTCCTCACACCCGAGGTGAGCATGCAGATCCAGACGGTGCTCAACTCCGACATCGTCATGCAATTCGACGAGTGCACGCCCTACCAAACCGCGGGCGTGCTCACCACGGAAGCGCAGGCGCGGGCCTCCATGGAGCTCAGCCTGCGCTGGGCGCGGCGTTGCCAAGCCGAGTTTGAGCGGCTGCAAAACCCCAATGCGCTGTTCGGCATCGTGCAGGGCGGCATGTACGAAAACCTGCGGCAGGAATCGCTGGAGCAGTTGGTGGAGCTGAACCTGCCGGGCTATGCGATTGGCGGCGTGTCGGTGGGCGAACCCAAGGAAGACATGCTGCGCCTGACCGCCCATACGCCGCACCGCTTGCCGGCGCACAAGCCGCGCTACCTGATGGGCGTGGGCACGCCCGAAGACCTGGTCTATGGCGTGCAACACGGCGTGGATTTGTTCGATTGCGTGATGCCCACCCGCAATGCGCGCAACGGCCACCTGTTCACCCGATTCGGCGACCTCAAGATCCGCAACGCGCGCCACAAGACCGACGAGCGCCCGCTGGACCCGAGCTGCAGCTGCTACACCTGCAAGGGCATCACGCGCGAAGACGGCCGCGTCAGCGGCGCCTTCAGCCGCGCCTACCTGCACCACCTGGACCGCTGTGGCGAAATGCTGGGTCCGATGTTGGCCAGCATCCACAACCTGCACTACTACCTGAACCTGATGCGCGAGGTGCGGCAGGCCTTGGATGAAGGCCGGTTTGCAGCCTTCGCGGCGCAGTTCGCAGCGGACCGGGGCTCAGGCGTGTAAAGGGCTTGCGGGCGGCGCACCGCCTGCACAGGGCACAAGGCCTATTTCAGGCCGGCATCCAGCACCCACTTGGGGCGCTCAATCTGGGACAGGCGATCGGCCAGCACCGGCAGGCACTCCTGCAGCATGCCGTGCACCGGGTGCGGCGGGTTGATCACCAGCACGCCGCTGCCCATCATCCCAAAGCCCCGGGCGTCCGCGGCCTGAACCGTCAGCTGGGCGTCCAGCCAGCCCTTGGGTGCGGCGGCCGCCGCGCTGCGCAAGCGCTTGGGCAGTTGCACCGCCTCCACCAACTGCACCAGCGGGTACCACACGATCACCACGGCTTGGGCAAAGCGCGTCAGGATTTCGCGCACCGCAGCCACCACCTTGCCGTAGTCGGACTTGAGCTCATAGCTCGGGTCCATCAGCACCACGCCGCGCCGCGAAGGCGGCGGCAGTTCGCGCGTGAAGCTGGCAAAGCCATCGGACAGGTGCACCCGGGTGTGGGGCCGGGTGCCCACGAAGGCGCGCAGGATGCGCTCGTCGGTGGGGTGCATCTCGTAGACGTGCAGGGGGTCCGTTGGCCGCATGAGGGCCTGGGCGATCGCGGGCGAGCCCGGATACTGCGTGAGCTTGGCCCCGGTGCCGCCGTTGAAGTCGCGCACCAGCTGCAGGTAGCGCTGCACAGCTGCCGGCAGTGCCGCACCGCCGCCCCACTGGGCATTCCACAGGGCGGCCACACCGCCTTCGAACTCGCCCTTCTGGCCGGCATAGCGCCCCTCAAGGGAATAGCCGCCCGCACCGGCATGCGTGTCGAGCACCAGGTAGGGCTTGTCTTTCTCCCCCATGTGGCGCAGCACCTCGCTCAAGACCAGGTGCTTGAGAACGTCGCCGTGGTTGCCGGCGTGGAAGGCGTGTCGGTAGGCGAGCATGGGCCACTGTAGCCCAGCCCGGTGTCAACCGGCGGTGTTCCGCCGCGTTGTGTTGAGACGGGCCATTGGCGCCACCAGTGTCCCCACCCCGCTTTACACAGGAGCTCCGCATGAAGCCTCAGGCACGCCCCCTGGCCCTGTCCCTGGTCCTGCCGATCGTGTCGGCCGCGGCCCTGGCCATGGCCTTGCCCGCCCATGCGGGGCACCGGCACCATGGTGGTCCAGGTGCTTACCCCGGTGCCTACCCGGGACACCATGCCCATCGTGGCCACCATGTCCACCACGGGCGCGGCCACGGCGGTGTGTGGGGGCCCCTCATCGTGGGCGGACTCATCGGTGCCGCCTTGGTGGGCGCCAGCACCGCGCAGGCCCAGCCGCAGCCCCCCGTGGTGGTGCCGGTGGCGCCGCCGCCCTCTCACCTGGTCCCGGCCCCGGCCGTACCGCCCTTGGTGGTGCTGCCGCCACAGGCCCCGGCGCCCCGCGTGCAGTACTTCTGCGCACCCTATCGGGCCTACTTTCCCTTCGTCACCAGCTGCCCTGAGCCCTGGTATGTGATGCCCCAGTGATGGGCTCAGTGCCTTGAGGCACTCAGGGGGTTGGGCGGGAGGCCAGCCTGGCGCAGAATCAAGTCCCCAGCACCGGATCCCACTGCTTGCCATGACCGATCACCATCACACCCACGGCGACGACCCCCACGCGAGCGCACCGGCTTGGAAGCACGATGGTGTGCGCGTGGTGCCGGGCAACCAACTGGACCCCAACACCGCTCAAACGCCGGGCATGGACCGCAAGGCGGCCATCAACTTTGCGCGGGTGGGCGCGCAAAAGCTCTGGGCCGGCACGGTGCACATCCACCCCGACGCCAAAACGGGCGCCCACCACCATGGGCCCCTGGAGAGCGTGATCTACGTGGTCAAGGGCCGCGCGCGCATGCGCTGGGGCGAGAGCCTGGAGTTCACCGCCGAAGCCGGCCCGGGCGATTTCATTTATGTGCCGCCCTATGTGCCGCACCAAGAGATCAACGCCAGCCCCACCGAGGTGTTGGAGTGTGTGCTGGTGCGCAGCGACGGTGAGGCCACGGCGGTCAACCTGGACATCGAACC
>JACCED010008726.1_pt1 | contig 22292 bp, 15 predicted proteins | sample 7455021 | NCBI WGS metagenome assembly JACCED01 (sample SAMN15323456, study PRJNA562643) | freshwater metagenome | isolation source: river surface water | place: USA:Blue River Watershed | collected 2017-08-19
ACGATTGAGTGGCGGTTGCTTGAGCGCCTCCCCTCGCAGGTGAGGCGCCCAAGAAAACTCATCCGTTGGTTGTCCCCATGAATACTCTTAATCGACTACCGATGGTTCTGTGCCCCGATTAAAGGGGCCGATGCTCGATTGCGCGCTCGTCAGTTCTGCCGCAGCAAGGCGGCGGATTCGAATCTCGACAAGACCAAGATTGCCGCGGCTGGGGGTTCCGCGGGAACTTGTCGAGCTTGTAGCTGGCCTTCCACAACGATTTTGCCTACCCAAGTTCGGTTGACCCTGTGGCGCAGGAGTCCGCGTGAGTCGTCGCTTATCACGTGTTCCGCCGCCAAAGAATGCGCGTCAGCGATGGCCCGATCACAAGGGCGAATACCCCCGCTGGAAAGCCAAGCCAAAGCAGCAGCTCCGGGTCTCGGTGCTCAACCAATCCTGCAAGGATAAGCATTGCCAGAAATCCACAGGGTATTGAGGTGGCCAATAACATCCGATGCAGCGGCGTACGTGGCAGGAGTGAGATGCCGATTCCGGCCGCAAGCGCGATCACTCCGATGCGTGCGACAAAATCAACCAAGGGCTCTTTTCCCAATCCGACAAGCCCGACCGCAGTCACTTGAAGAAGGGAATACCCGGCAACTCCAAATCCAACGAGGGATTTGATTGTTTCAATCCAGGTCTGTCTCATGCGTTGTCTGAGTTTATTGAGGTCGGTATGTTTGCCTTACCTCGTGGAATACCTTCGATGGATTGAGGCTTGAGAGTTGATGAAGGCTGCTGATGTCGCCAGGAAACGCTATTGATGATGGCCGTCTCCGGATGCGGTGCCGCTATTTGTCCTGCAGCAGTGGAGTAATGTGACGCACAAAGAAATCCTTTGCTTGATCGGCAGCAATCGGAGCCACACAGGCGAGCAACAGCTCGAGCGACATTAGCAAGGAGGACTTCATGAGCTGCCGGGATTCAAACTCGCGCCAGTGTCTTCCCAAGCTATTCCGTTTTCAAACCGCAAATGAATCTTGGGCGGATCTAAAATGGAGGATCCAGCGTGGATTGGACCCGGTGCCAATCCCGGACCCTCCAAAAACGATGGGTTTGCTCGGCTGATGAAGTGGGTAGACTGCGCGGTCCACTTCCACTCCTTCGAAGTAGCGCACTATCATTCTGGGTGCATGATGGCGGGTCAAAGCGTTGCGATGCCAGCGGCAAACATGCTTTCGCGACGGACATCGGAGCAAAGGTTTCCACACCTCAGCGGAAGCACCCGCCGAGATAGAAGCGGGCGCATGCGTGAAATGACGGCTTGCAAATCACAACGAACAAAAACGAACCTGAGACCGTCAGACTCCTCGCCCGGCATGTTGTCACGGGGTGCACTAAGAAACGGACAAGCCCATGCTTAGTTGAACCTGTGCATGCGTTGGAGTGACGCGTCCGCTAAATTTGCATTCGAGCTTAAAAAGCTGTGATTTACTTAACCACTACGCTCCGTCGTCCAAAACCGAAGACAATCCGTTCTTTTCTTGCACTGTTTTTTTTCTGCTCCGTAATCGCTACCCAAGCAAGCCAGCTGATTGAGGTGAGTCCGGTTGTGGTCGCCGTCGAGCGCAAAGGAATCACCGGCGCGGGGTGGGCGGTTTCGATGGGTCCACAGGGATCGGGAAAGATTGCGTTGTGTTATCCAAACCATGCGGATGATTTCGGCGCTTCTTCCGGCACCGGCGCCGCTCTTTCCTCAGACAATGGGCGCACGTGGACGGCAGAGCACGATGACTGGCCCCTGCCCGTAATGGCGGACCTATGGATTGATCGTCTCCGTGACGGGAGACTTGTTGCTCTGGGGATCCGCTGGCTTCCAGATCCGAGGCGGCGCGGAGAAATTACATCGGTTGAAGTGCCCCGGGATGCTTGGAAAATCGCCTTCTCGGATGACGGCAAAAGCTGGAATGTCACGGATTGTGCCGTTGAATGTCCGCAGGAATATGGGGTGATTGCACGCCCGCTGCCTCGCATCTTCGAGGGCGCTGACGGCGCGCTTTATATGCCCGCCTACGCATGGGCAAAGACCGGCAACCGGTCTCTTTTGCTTCGCTCAACGGATCATGGCAGGAGTTGGTGCGTGCGATCGGTCATCGCATCGGTGGGTGATATGTTGAAGGCGGGTGCCGCAGTGACGACGCCTTGGCTTGAGACCAGCGTTTCCCCAACAGCTGACGGATCGTGGGTGGCGGTAATCCGCACTGGGAGCAATGAGACGGCAAGCTTGGTGACCGCGCGATCCTCGGATGAGGGACTGAGTTGGTCGTCGCTCGGAAAGGTCCTCGCAGGGCCAGATCAAGAGCCGGTCACGGGAAAGTTACCGGGGTTGCTGCTCATGCCTGGCGGCCCTCTGGTTCTTTTGACTGCGCACACCAAGCGCGGGTGTTTTTTGCATCTGTCAATCGATGGCACAGGCAGGGAGTGGACCGAGGGCCAACTCGTGACGCGTGTCACCGGAGGCAATACGTCGATGCTTGGCCTCGAAGGCGACCGTCTTTTGGTGTTCACTCCAGCAAATGGACGCATCAACAGCTGGGCGGTCAGGGTACTTTCCGGCTTTCCGCGGCCTTGAGTGTGTGCCGTGCGCTCTTTCGAAAGCAGAGGTTCTTTTCAACACACGGCGGCGTTTCAGCAGGTCTATGGATGTGGAGTCAAAAGTCCGGGATAAGCGAAATCGGGCTTTTTACTATGCTGTTCCCGCAAAAAGACCCGACATCAGAAGAGTCGTTTGAAAAGCCTTGGGATTCCCTGTTTGATTCAAGCGCCCCCAGTGACACGGTCAAATATTCAAAAATGCGTTTCGTTTCTGGGTTGGCGACTCATGCAACCATCGGTTCGTTGTGTCTCACCATTTGTAAACCCTGTGCTGTTTTCATTTTTCTAAATCCATGCGGAATTCTGCTTTGTTGGTGTTTTCCATGCTCGTTGTGGCGTTGCCATGCCGGGCTGAGTACTGGCCCCTTGAAGAAGTCAACCATACGTTGATTGCCCGCGGTACCGTCGAAAGTGCCGAGGGAGCAATGGGGCGTGGTTTGGTATTGGATGGCTCTTCACTGCTTGAGCTCAAGGAAAGCGCGGGCCTGACCGGAGGCTCGTTCACGGTCTCGTTTTGGTTCAATCCGTATCAGATCGATGGCGGCCAGCAGATGCTTGCGGGTAAAAACCGTTACGCTCTGAAAGAGCGCGAGTGGAGCCTGACCGTCGAGCCCGACGGTAAATTGAGGGCGCACTTGCAGCAGGACGGTTGGCGCACGATTTCCTCGGCTGAGCCGCTGAAGGCCGGCTCTTGGCATTTCGCAGTGCTGGTCATCGAGACTCAGAAAGCAGCTCTCTTCTTGAATGGGCGGCTTGTGGGTGAATTAAAGTTGCGCAAACCAGTGCCGGTTACCGAGGCGCCTATCACGCTTGGCGGCATCTGGGATGGCGGCTCCGTGCGACAGCCCTTCCACGGTGCGTTGGACGAATTCACTTACCAGTCGGGTGCCATGAGCGGGGCTGAGGTCGCGGCAAACTATCAGCCGGTTTTACGCACGCATGAATTACCCAAGATTGGCGCGGGTGGACTCCCGCTTTGGGATGTATCGCAACAACTGCCAACAGTTGCAGAACTGCCACAGATCGCAGGCGCGCAGTTTCACGTCATCAAAAGACAGCGACCCGATACAGACGGCTGCAACTGGACTCTTGGCGTAGGACTCGCATGGCACAAGGGAAGGCTCTTTGCTTCCTACGGATACAACCAAGGCGAGGAGAATACGCCGACCGAAGAGGCGCACGTTCGCATCAGTAGCGACGGAGGCAAGAGCTGGGGCGCACCTGTGGTGATGGATGCTGGTGAAGGTGAGCTTGCGGTGAGCCACGGTGTGTTTCTCTCTCACGCCGGTAAACTGTGGGCCTTCATGGGGGCGTTCTATGCTCACGCGAAGCCATACCACCGCGTGCATGCGCGCGCTTATGTGTTGAACGAAGCCTCCGACCAATGGGAGCCGATGGGGTCTGTCGTAGATGGAGGGTTTTGGCCCATGCAAGAGCCTTTGAAAATGGCGGACGGTAATTGGATCATGTCAGGGTTTCGCATCGGTGGAAGCTATGGTGAAGAAGGCAACTTGCCGGCTGTGGCGATTAGCCATGGCGATGATTTTAAAAACTGGGAGATGGTTGTTATTCCCGTTGCACCGAACTTGGGCTCCATTTGGGGCGAGTCAACGGTCATCGTGGAAGCGAAGCGGATCCTCAATATCAGCCGATACGGGCGAAAGGCTCTCGCGTTGCTTTCGACCAGTGAGGATGGCGGACGAACCTGGACGCCATCCGCTCCGTCAAATCTGCCCATGGCAACCAGCAAGCCGTATGCGGGAACTCTCAGCAACGGACAGCGTTTTTTAGTGTGCACCACCACCGCCAACACGGGCGGAGCACGCTCCCCTCTAACCATCGCCGTGAGCAGGCCGGGCGAATCGGTTTTCAGCAAGGTATTCCTCGTGCGGCGTTCACTGTTTCCCGAAGGCCCCGGTGTATCCGGGACAAAGGTCGACTTCAGCTATCCGTACGCAGTTGAGTACGATGGCAAGCTCTACATCGGCTACACACACAAAAGTCATGCAGCGAACGAACTTGCGGTTGTGCCTGTGGCTAGCCTCGACACGAAGCGTTGAGGCGCACCGCAGCCCAAGCAAGAGTGCGCGCCTGCAAGATAAGGGCCCGCGCAGCGCTCGCCTCGTGCGGCGTCGTGGCGTGAATTGCAGGCCTGCTGCCGCTTGTTCCCGCTTTGAAAAGGACGTCGCGTGTTGTTTACTTCAGTGAACAACGGTTCCGATGAAATTAACACCCCCATTTTCGCTGCCGCTTTGGAGTACGCTTTGGCTACTGTCAAACGCTTTCACTTCTGGCGCAAGCCCGCAGGCGCAGGTCGACTTCAACCGCGAAGTTCGTCCCATTCTCGCCCAGCATTGCTTCAAATGCCACGGTATGGATGAGCACGGACGCAAGGGTGGACTGCGACTGGATGTTCGCGAAAACGCCCTCGGCAAAGGAAAGTCAGGCAGTGTTGCGATTGTCGCTGGAGACGCTGCGAAAAGCGAACTTGTAAAGCGTATCGAGAGTTCCGATGAAGACGAAGTCATGCCTCCGCCCCACACCAAGTCGGTCTTGCCGGATTCAGCGAAAGCAGTGCTGAAGGCTTGGATTGCCTCAGGTGCGCCGTATCAGGAACATTGGGCTTATCTTCCGTTAAAAACACCGCAAATCCCTCCTTCTAATGCACCGCCCGCCGAGCCCGGTCGCGGGGCAAACCCAGTCGACGCATTTGTCCGCTCAGTCCTCGAGAAGCAAGGCATTCCATGCGCACCGGAGGCTGACAAACACACCCTTGTGCGCCGCGTTTATCTCGATCTGATCGGAATCCCTCCGACCCCGGCGGAGGCCGATGCATTCGTCAACGACAACTCGCCGGGGGCGTACGGGACGCTTGTGGATCGACTGCTCTCCTCACAGCATTACGGCGAGCGCTGGGCGCGGCGCTGGCTCGACCTCGCGCGCTACGCCGACACCAACGGATACGAAAAGGACAGGCCCCGCACTATCTGGCCCTACCGTGACTGGGTGATTCGTGCGCTGAATCAGGACATGCCGTTTGACGAGTTCAGTATCAAACAGCTCGCCGGGGACATGCTGCCAAGTCCGACGCCGGATGATTTGATTGCGACCGGATTTCATCGCAACACGATGCTGAACGAAGAGGGCGGCATTGATCCGCTTGAGTACCGCTATTACGCTATGACGGACCGTGTGAGCGTGACAGGCACGACGTGGCTCGGGCTCACTCTGAATTGCTGCCAGTGCCATACGCACAAATACGACCCGATTCAGCACCGCGACTATTTCGGCGTCATGGCACTCCTGAACAACGCGGAGGAACCCGCGTATCACATCGAGACTGTGGAACTGGCAGCTCAGCGCGCTGCGCACGCCCAAAAGATCGAACGTCTCGCGTCGGAGCTGCCCGCGAAATTTCCGGGTGGCGAGCAGGCCATGCGCAACAGGCTGGTGGAATGGATTTCCAACACCAAACAGAGCATCTCCAAGTGGACAGTGCTTAAGCCGAGCGCGATCCAAACAAACCTCGCGCATCTTGAGGTGCAGCCGAATGGTTTCATCCTGGGCAGTGGGGACGTTACGAAGAGCGATTCCTACGAGCTGACCTGCAAGGCTCCCATAAAAGATGCCCGTGTGTTGCGAATCGAGGTGGCGTCGCACCCGAGTCTTCCAAACGAGGGTCCGGGCATGACCTATTATGAGGGCCCGATCGGCGGCTTTTTCCTGAGTGAAATCGCAGCGTTCCGCGGCGGCAATCGGGTTGCCATCGCCAGTGCTGCAGCAACCAACGACGTGTGGGAAGAGCAGGCTGCTGTCACCCAGAAGCCAAAGAAAAATACGCCTGCATCTTCCAAGTCGAAAAACAACGCGGTTTACACGCTGGACGGCGAGATGTCCTCGGGCTGGCAGGTGCTCGGAGGTGAAAATGTCAGGCACGCCGCGGTGTTCTATTTTGAAGAACCTGTAGATTTATCCGACGGGCTGCAGATTCGGATGCTGTTTGAAAAACATTTCGCGTGCTCCCTTGGGCACTTCAGGTTGTCTGTAAGCAGCAATGCCGATGTGAAGCCTGAGACGCATCCAGAGGCGATAGAAGAGCTGCTCAAAAAGGACGCGGATCCAGCTAATCGCTCCCTTGTTGAGTATTTTTTGGAGAATGCACCCGAAATGCGCGAGGCGGCAGCTCCTCTCGTTGCAGCCAAGAGAAGCATGCCCAGGGGCCAAGCCACCCTTGTGATGCGCGAGCGAGCTCCGAACAACCCGAGGCAAACGCACCTTCATCATCGGGGCGAATATCTGCAGCCGAAGGAACTCGTTGCTCCGGCGGTTCCCGCTTTCCTTCCGCAGTTCCCGAAGAATGCACCTGCGAACCGCCTCACATTCGCACGGTGGCTGTTTTCAGAAGAAAATCCGCTCACCGCGCGCGTCACCGTGAACAGGCACTGGCAGGCGTTTTTCGGCCGTGGACTGGTCCAGTCGCTCGAAGACTTCGGATATCAAAGCGAGCCTCCTTCGAATCCGGAGCTGCTGGACTGGCTGGCGAGCGAATTTGTGAGACGCAAGTGGTCTGTCAAACAGCTGCACCGTTTGATTGTGACCAGCGCGACGTACAAGCAAGCGTCGAAAATCACGCCAGAAATGGCTAGGCGCGACCCGAAAAACATCCTGCTCGCGCGCGGATCGAGGTTCCGGCTCGATGCCGAGGTGATCCGCGACTCTGCGCTGAGAGCGGCCGGTTTGCTGTCCACCAAGATGTATGGTCCAGGGGTGTATCCACCGCAGCCCGCGAGTGTCACTACGGAGGGAACATACGGGAAAATTGAATGGAAAACCAGCGAGGGTGAAGACCGCTACCGACGGACACTCTACACCTTCACCAAGCGCACGGCTCCCTTTGCGATGGCGACGACATTCGATGCACCCACGGGTGAATCATGTCTTGCTCGCAGGGATGTTTCAAACAGCCCGCTGCAGGCGCTCACACTGCTGAACGACTCAATGTTTATGGAGGCCGCGCAGGCTCTCGCAAAGGCCTCGGCCCTTGAAGCGACTAATGAAGGCAAGCGTATCCAAAACATGTTCAGACGCTGCGCGACACGGCCCGCGCAGGATGAGGAAGTCCGCGCTTTTCGTTCTTTCCTCGAAAAGCAGACCAGCAGTGGATGCAGCGAAGAGTCTGCGTGGACATCGCTCGCTCGCTCGATCCTCAACCTTGACGAAGTCATCACACACCCATGAATGCACATAACATCACTCGGAGGCACTTTTTCGGGGACTGCGGAGTCGGCGTGGGTAAAATCGCCCTCGCCAGTCTTCTTGCAGGAAATCACCTGCCCGCCAGCGCGCCGTCCGGGACGCTTCAGCGGCCTCATCACAGGCCCAAGGCGCGGGCCGTCATCCATCTGTTCATGGCGGGGGCGCCGTCGCAGCTTGAGCTCTTTGATCACAAGCCCACCCTCGCCAAATACGAGGGCAAGCCGATTCCGCCCTCGGTGATCGGCGGCCAGCGATACGCGTTCATCCGTCCCGATGCGGCGGTGCTTGGCCCGCGCTACGCGTTTGCCAAACACGGCCGCTCCGGCGCTGAGATCTCGGAAATGCTGCCGCACCTCGCAACTGTGGTCGATGAGATCGCGATCATCAAATCCTGCAGGACCACACAGTTCAACCATGCGCCCGCGCAGATTTTTATGAACACGGGCTTTTCCCAGCCTGGTCGGCCCAGCATGGGCTCGTGGATCACTTACGGCCTCGGCTCCGAGACCAAAGATCTGCCCTCGTTCGTGGTGATGAGCACCGGAAGTGGTATCAGTGGTGGCGCTGCATGCTGGAGCAGCGGGTTTCTACCGAGTGTGCATACCGGGACCCGGTTTCGAAACACGGGTGATCCAATTCTCAATGTCAGCACGCCTGAAGGGATTTCAGCGCCTACGCAGCGCGACACAATTGAGCTTATCAACGCGATGAATCACCGAAGACTTGCGCTCGATGGTGATGGCGAGACGGCGACGCGCATCGCCAATTATGAGATGGCTTATCGCCTTCAAAGTTCCGCCCCCGAGCTCATGGATCTATCCAACGAGAGCAAGCAGACCTTGGAATTGTACGGGTGCGACCCAAAGACGCCCTCTTTCGCAAGGGCGTGCCTGCTCGCGCGGCGGATGGTGGAGAGGGGTGTGCGCTTCATTAACATCTATCACGAAGGATGGGATGCCCACAGCGATGTTGCGGGGAATGTGAAACGGAACGCGCAGGCGACGGATCAGGCGAGCACCGCGCTTTTGAAGGATCTCAGGCAGCGCGGCCTGCTCGATAGCACCCTGGTTGTCTGGGGTGGTGAGTTCGGAAGAACTCCCATGGTGGAAGCGAGTGTTTCGCTCGGACGCAGCATGGGGCGCGACCATCATCCGCAGGCATTCACGATGTGGCTTGCCGGAGGAGGAATCAAACCGGGCGTTACGGTGGGTGCGACCGATGAGATGGGCTTCAACGTCGTGGAAAATGAAGTTCACGTCCCCGATCTGCAGGCTACGATCCTGCATTGCTTGGGAATTGATCATGAGCAATTGACCTTCCGGTCCGCGGGACTGGATTTTAAGCTCACCGGTGTCGAGCCCTGTAAAGTGTTGAACGATATTCTTACCTGAGAATGCGCGGTGGAAGGCTGGCGAGTTGTGTGGATCCTTTTTTCAAGCGCCTGATACGGCGGCAATCAGAGATTGAATGGCTTCGAAATTTGCACGGCTTTCCGGGTTTCAGATCCGCAGGAATATTTTCCTGCTGTAAAACCAGAATCAAAACGTCCAGAGCGCAGCCAGCACCAGCACGCTTTGATTCACGCACACACGCTCGATGATCAGCGAACAAATGCGGGTCAAAAATGTGTTTGTCGACAGAGGGTACCGTGGACACAAAGGTCAGGGGCCCAAAAAGACATCTGCCAGCTGGCTGGAAAGAGCCGTGCTACCCACTGCAGAAACTACAGATACGACGGCAGCTACGAAGAACTTGGACGTCTGCTGCGGGAGTATAGGCCGGCGTGGAGAGTCAAAGCTGAGAAGCTATTTACGCTTATCGTCTTAAACTACGTCTGCGGTAATGGATACGCACATTCAAAAACCTTCTCGCTGCGTGAAACACCTTCCGGAGATTATTCGCTCAGCCCTGCTTACGACCTGCTCTGTACGACGCTGCATCTCCTGACCGAGAGGCGCACAGCCTTGGACATGTTCGACGATTTCATCACTCCAGGTTTTAATGCCAGCGCCTTTGCCAAACGTTGGGATTTCATGGAACTGGCCAACCGGTTCAAACTACGCCAGCCCCGCGTGGCAGCTATACTCGATCGATTCGCCATCAAGCGCTCCACGATGAAAGCACTTTTGGACCGATCGCTTCATTCGCCTGAGGGTAATGCCTACTACCGCGCCATCTTAGCCGACCGTCTCTAAGCACTCGCGAATTGACGCGGACTACAGAGTCATCAATGCGCTTTGAGGGAGGGTAGTACGCCGAGGAGCGCTGGGAACCGGACGATTTCCATATTGTCCAAAACATCCTTGCCGGATCGTTCGTCTGAAGTTGGTTAACATTGCAGGAAGACGACAGCTTTTCGCCATGGTGAACGCTAAAACCCAACCTGATTCCAGAGGAGCGCGCAAATATCACCGTCAGAGTGGCGGATTCGTCCGGAGCGGAGACCCTTGGTTCTGTGCGGAGCGCGCCAGGCTGGGAAAACTTACTTGGTCCAGCACTGGGGCGCGGAACGTTTCGAGTTGGTGGAGACGGTGGATCTCGAACGTGAGCTTTAGGCTAATGAACCGTTTTTGCCCTGGTTTTCTGCATTGTAAAAAGATCCGTGATGTCGTTGACGGTCGTGCGTCTGCCATCCAGAAACCGCTTCGCACGGTTCAATTCCAAACCTTCAAGCTCCCAGTCGCATACAAAATGGTCAGCGCTTCTCTCTGTTTTTAGCAGCCTGTTCACAAGGCTGAAATTGCATCCATAGTGCGCAGCATCCCAAATGTGCAGGTCGCTTTCGGCCCAGCTCAATCCGGCCTCGGTCAGGCTTGGAAAGTCGCGCGCGGAGAGATGTCCATCCATCGCAGTTGCAATTTTCACCTGCGCACAATCACACAGGATCAGTAGCATCGAAATCAGAACATCGTGACTACGCACCATCCATGCGATCCGATTCCGGCTAAGCACTGCATGATCCCACAGGAACATTCCCTGCACGATGATTTCCAAGAAAGCATCTGAATTCAGAATCACTCGAATCTCGTCTTCCGTCTTTTTCAGCTGTGAAGCATTCCAGCGTGCATTGGGTGGAAGTGGCCGAATCTTGTATTCCATGAGAAGCTGCATCAGGTCCAATGCACTCATGATTGCGGAACGGACTGGCAGGAGTTCCGCCTTCTGGTCGATCAGCGCTGTCACGGGCATATGGCCGGCTCAAATAAAACAGCTTTCATAGGCTGCGCGTTTCTTGAAGCGCGCGCGTGAGTCCCCCCGCGAGCACGCCGGGCAAAGCGCCGGCATCCTGCACCACGGAGGCGTCTGGAAACAGGGAACGTATATCCTCGGTTTCCTCTCCGATCCCAATCGCGACGATCCGTATTCCATTGTCAGCCAGAAGGGACGCCTCTTTCCTCACCTCAAGTCCGATATTTTCGGGAACCAGTCCGTCAGTCAGTAAAAACACGATGAGGTCCCGCTCCTTTCGGGATTCCATCGATCGCCTCGCAAACTGGAGTGCGTTAAGCAGGTTGGTTCCTCCATCAGGCTTCAGCACGAGAGTAAGCGCGGCCTCAGCGCTTGCATCGGATTTTTTATCCCATCCATGAATACAGACGGCGTCATCGTTAAAGAGCACGATTGAAAAAGGGATCCCTGCGCGCGTACAAGCCTCCCGAATGATCACCGAAGAATCAAAGGCCGCGGCAGATTTGCTCTCCTGCTTCATGGACTCCGAACGATCCAGCAGAAACAAAAACGCCGGATCCGGCAGTGTCCGCCGCCGGCGCTGCATCCACAGCTTTTCGTGAAGCCGCGGATCAGCCTCGAATTGCGCCGCCGCCCGCAGGTCGAGCCTGTCCCCGGATCGGAATCCGCGCGAATGCCGGAGGCCCCGGTGGTTTGGCAGTATCTGCATCAGAATGTCTGTAACGGAGCGGACCTGCTCCGCGTATTTGTGCACGGCGTTCCGGTAGGGATGGTTCGTTTTACCTGCGAGCTCGGCGCGCAACGCCCTTTGGAGTTGGTCCTCGGAAAGCGGGGCCCGATGTCCAGCGCCGGCGCGCACCACGGTCACACTCCTGGAGTGGCGCAGTTCCACGGCGCCGTGTTCTTTGATCAAACGCAGATAGGCTGGGAGCACCCCATCGGTCACATGAAGCCACATGGTGGACTGCATGATTCGCACCCATTTTTCCATGCTCGAAGGGTTCGTGTGCTGGTCCGGGTCGCAGTAGGCGCGGGCGACCACGTGGTTTCTGTACAACGCATCCACCGAAAGCGAGCCCACCGCAACGCTCGGAGGCAGGCAGGCGAAAGCTGCCTCAAGCGATGTCCGCGTCTCCTCAAGCGCTACCCGGGCCACGGGGTTCATGCCGCGCGGAATATTCCCCGAAATGCCGAGTTCGAGAATGCCATTTAAAAATGCGCTCACCGGATGAGCATCGGGAGTTGCCCATGCGGGCTCGCCATTCTCATTGAACGGGCGCGCGTCGGTGCAGTCCTTCCACGCTTTTGATCCGGGGAAACGCTCCACCAACCACGCCTCGATACGCACGTCTTCAATGCAGTTGAGCAGCGTGTGAATCTCTGGTCTGGAAAGAAGGTTGAGGGGTACAATGTCGTGCAGGCGCGTCAGCGCGGCGTGCGCAGCCTCGTGCAGGATGATCCACGAAATTTCCTCGCGAGTGCGTGTTGCGAGCTCCGCTTTTGGAAGGGAAATCACGTTGGTCTTCCAGTTGAAAGTCCACCAGTCACCCAGCTCAACCGCGAGGTCGTTGCGCAGAGACACCATGCCGGCCATCACCAGCGCTTCCTGCAACTGCGAAGCGAGCTCGCAGGGAGTCAGTGCGCGCTGCGCTTCCCAACGCTGCTCGTGTTCGATCACGGTGATACCGCTCACAGCAGCCCTCCGGCTCGGAGAATGTTGTTTACCGCTTTCCGGTCGGCATCGTCCCGGACCCGCGCGAGATAGAGCGCCTGAATCGCTTCGGGGATCAAAACATCCTCGGGCGGTGCTCCGGCGCGGATTCGCTCTGCGACGTATCGCAGCAAGTTCAGAAGAATCCTGCGGCTGAAACTGTAGCGTTCCTTGTTAAGACGCCCGATCGACGGCGTGGCTCCACCCCCGCCCGCTGCGCGGAAGATTCCGTGATGAAAGACCGCGAGCCTCTGCAGAAGAGGGCGCGCCTTCGGAAGCGACTGAAGCTCGGGGAACATAGGTGTACCCTGCGCGGCCCTGTAGGCCCTGCCGCCAATGAGCACGCGCGGATGCTCCCCGAACACCAGAAAGTGCAGCATCTGTTCGATCTCTTTCTCGCCCGGGCCCGCCGCTTGATGCCACACGCCCCAGCGGTCTGCAAACGCCTGACTGAGCACCGCCCGGCCTGCGTATTCAGAGGGGTTCATCGTTGCAAGCATGCGGAACGCGGTGTGGATTTCCACAGAGCCGCCTTTTCCGAACACCGCACCGTCGCCCTCGGTGAGAACAAGGCCCGGCGGATTTTCCAAGGCGCAGTTGAGACGTTCGAGGACCTGTGTTTCCGCAAGGTTCATTTCATCCAAAAGCAGCCACCAGCCCCTGCGCATGGCCTGCGGGAGGTAGCCTTCCTGGAAGCGCCACGTGCTCATCGCGATTTTTTCGCGTCCGACCACAGACATTTTCTCGACCGCACTCAGCGCCCTGCCCTCGGCTTCGGCGGCAGCAAAGATTTTGCGCGATTGTAAGCCGAGCCACGCGGTGCGTGAATTGAGCTGTGGCCAGTCGATTGCGGAGTTGATGTCGACCGGAACATAGCGGCCCACGAGCTCTGCGGCATCCGTGTGGCCGCTCAGGTTCAGCCTCACAACGGGCTGTCCCAGCAGGTGGGCTAAGTAAAGAATCGCCGATGTTTTTGAGGCTGCTGTCTCGCCCTCCAGCGCCACAGGCATGCCGTACATCACCCCAAGCGCGACCGCCCTCAGCGTTTCAAGAAAAGCCTTGTCCATGCAGAGGTGCGCGAATTGCGCAGCGTCTGGAACGCGGTCCGAGTCAGGATGTGGTTGACGTGAGAGGGGGATGCGGAGGTCAAGAATTCGCAGGTGTTCCCCCGTGTTCTCGATCGGGGCGGTTGCCTTGCTTTCGAGGACCGGCTCGGCGGATTGCGATTCCACAAGCTCCCCCGTTTGCCCTCTGGAAGCAGAGTCCGCCTCCAAATGCGACGGCGTTTCACCCCGGCAGCCTGCTGCACTTGCAGCTTTGATCTGCGCGCGGAATTCCTCCCATGCGATCACTCTTGCGCCTTTAACGCGTGCCTTGTCGAGCAGCGCCGGTTCGGACTCGGGTCCGGCTACAACCAGGTCCGCGAGCGAGGGCATGTTGATGACTTCAATCTGGTGCTCCTTCAACCATTCGCATGCACCTTCCCGGCCCTCGGAGTCAAAGCCGCGCAGAAGCACTCTTTTGGGCAGGACAGGATTTCTTGTCGTTTTTTTAGGTGTGGCAGGCATTGGAAAGTGAGGTGAAAAATGAGGTGGAGAAGCGTGGGAATGTTTCGCGTAAAAGGACGTTCCGCTAAGCGGTGTGACGGGAGATCGGGTATCGCGTTGTTCGGGACCACCGGGTGCCTATACGCAGAGCTCCTCATCCTCTTCGGCAGGGGGCGGCGCCTCCTGGCTGCTAAAATCTGTCGTGCCGAATTCCTCCTCGATGGCGATCTGTGAGGAGAGAATCCGCTCCTTCAAGTTGGGAAGCTGCAGCAGGATGTGGTCGCGCACCTCCGGTTTGAGCCGCAGGCTCTCGAGTCCCTGGAACGCGCTCAGCAACTCGAGCACTTCGCCCGGCAGCTGGCCCTTGAGCCAGTCCCATGAGATTTCAGGCCCGGCAAGCACGCATAGTTCCCATTTCACCCAACTGCCTTCCGTGCCGTTGCTGTCTGCGGCGACAAGGGTGCTGTCATTTGGATCGACACGGACAATCGTGTAAATCTTGCCAAGTTCGTACCCGCGCGAGGCGCGAGTGACCCGGATGCGTTGTTTTTTCTGTGGGTTGTTCATGGGATTGTTTTGGTTGGGTTAATCGGTTTGGTTTTGCGACACGCTGAGCCGGTTTTTTGGGCTGTTTGTTTCCGCCGTTCGCGGGCCTGCTCTTTTGAGTATTGCACAACGAATTCTGACCCGGACGCACCTCCGTTTTGAAAGTGCCTACGCCGCCACAACTCTGAGGGCGGCAAAATGATTTTTGATCACCGTAAGCGCGCCCGAGTGGTGTGCGCGGACCTGGTTGATTGTCATCCGGAGCGAGTGCGCCGCTTCCTCTTCAGTGAGTTTGGCCGTTGAGTTGAGTCCGTGCACCGAGGTGATCACGAGCCGCTGGCACTCGCTCAGCAGCGGCATGAGCGGGTTCAGCATCATCCGCAGCGTTTCTGTGGTCACTTCATCGGGTCCATAAATCTGTTCCTTCCAGTCCTGCGGATCGGGCAAAAAGTCCTCCATCGTCTGCTCGCCCTCGTCGGAGGTCTTTTGATGGATCGATTCAGGGGGCATCGAGGCTTTTCGCAGTTCGCGCACTCGCTCGACCGCGATTCCAGTTTCCGCAGCGATCTCGAAATCGGTCGGCTTCAAAGGGGACTCCTTCTCGAGCCTGCAGTTTACGGCATAAATTTTCCGTGCGGCCGCGCACGCGTGGACCGGCATCCGGATCAGCCGCGCCTTGTCGTCCACTGCCCGCGTAACCTGCCGTTGCAGGAATGTGCCGGCGTAAGAGCAAAATTTGATTTTTTTGGATGGATCGAACGAGTCCGCCGCCTCGATCAGCGCCTGATTGCCCTCCGCAATCAAGTCTGCAAGAGGCATCCCAGGGCACGCCAGATTCTTCACTTGGTGCACGACAAACCTCAGATTTGGCTCGATGAGTTTATTCCGGGCAGTGATCCACCGGGCTTCGAGTTTCCGGGCCGCCTCGGCGAAGTGTGCGAGTTTCTTCGTGGACATCGCTGCCTTCCGTCCCGCGGGGGTGGTTGGACCCGTGGGTTGCGCCAAATAGGCTGGCTCCGCTTTAGGGACGTGTGTCGAATCGCACTCCAGACAAAGCTGGCCTTGGTGCGGGGTGCCCAGTGATTTCACGGCGGAAATCAAAACCGCGCTCTTGATTCGCAAGTTGTTTAGCGCTCGTTGTAAGTTGGCGAGCGCCTTCGAAAAAGCTTTGCCGCCAAATGCTGGCGCATGCGCAGGCTGAGACCCTGCATCGACTGTTCCGACAGGCCTTGCGTCGTTGACCACTTGAAGCGCCTTTCGGCAGAGGGTGATTTGTTTCAAGGTGTCGGAGGTGGCGTTCACCGCGCACATTTTGAGGATGTGCTGCACCACTTCAGGGCACTTGCTTAGATGGTTGATCAACTCCTTCCGGGCGGCTGCATGCGCCAGAGCTGCCGCTTGCTCCTCCGTTTTGCTGAGCGGACGATATTTTTCGAGTGAAGACAGGTAGGCGTCGAGTGAGTCTTTTTTCTTCGCGGAATATTCGACATCCCTAGCGGCTTCCAGTGTTTCATCGGCGTCGTCGTCGCCGAGGTCTCGATCGGAAAGCGTGTGGATGAATTCCTCGCAGTCGTCCGTGTTTTGATCATGCGCAAAAAAGGAGGCGCGAAAATAGTGCGTGTCGGCATCAAGCTGGTCGTGCGAGCGTCGGGTTTTCCTTGCTGTCTTCTTTGCGGAAGACCGGCCCGTTTGCGCGCGGTTTAAAAAACTGGAGTCGCCTTGGTGCCCGAGGTAAGCGGGGAGGCTGGCAAGCGATTCATGGGTTTGTTGGGCGGGGAGGGTGGTATGTTTCATGCTTCGTAGGGTGCTCGGACCGGAGGTGCTTCAGGTCCACACTCACTCGAAGTGTGGAGCGCGGATTTTTTCCGGATTGATTTTTGGATTTCTGCTAACCACCCCCTCCTTTTCCTCCCCAAGAGGCAGTCAACTTCGCAAAGAATCCCACAGGGGGTCGGACATCCGCGGGGATACCTGCATGTTTTTAAGAAATAGTTTCATCAGGTTTATAAAATGATGATGTCCAACGCAGGGCGTTGGACGGTTTCATGCGGGCGCCGGCGTGGGGGCGCGTCCATTCTGGGTGATCAGGATCCGTGCCTCTCGGACTTCCCCCGCTTTTTTGCCTCTCCTTGGGCGGAACGGTTTGCCTGCGGCGTTTTCTTGGCGGGGGTTGCCTCCTCTACCGGGACGGCTGTGGTCCGCCGGACGCCCGAACGCGTGGAGCCAATCACCCATTCGGGTTTCACCACGCCCCATTCCTGCAAGTCATGAAAGCGAAGGCTTTTTCCTGCAAACTCCCAGCTTGGAAACCATTCGTTTGTGATATCCGCGAGGATACGAAGGTCGGTTTCCCGGCGAAGATGCGCTGAACGACGTTGGGTTTTCGGTGATGTCTCGGAGGGCGCGCTCACGCCGAAGATTTCATCCACTTCAGCCTCCGCCTCCGCTTCTGCGGCTTCTGCCTCCGTGGGTGCGAACTGGATCGGCTTGGAGTGGCGCGCTTTGGTTCCGTGCCTGAGCAGCGGTTCGGGAAGGTCCGGGATCCAGACACGGGCCTCGCCCGCAATGTGCCGTTCTTCGCCGACGAGCCAAGGCACGCATGCGAACGCGGGCAAGGACCCCATCGCTACGGTGACCAGTCTGATGGATTCAGGCACGTCCAGCAGACAATTCCTGAGACAGATCAGATCAAAGGGTGCCACCTCGCACCCTCCGTAAAATTGAACGCGGATCTCGGGTGGCCCCGCGTGAATCGCCGTTGCGATCTGTTTATACCACTCCGATGAGTCATCGGAAAAGTTGATGATCACGGGATAATAGGCGGCTTGGATGTGCTGAGGCTCGGAGTCGTTTTGATTGGGCATGCCTGAATTCTTGCACACCGCCGCGGGCGTTTGTGCGAACCGCACCGCCGATCGCCACGGGAGAGGACGCCTTCCATGCGGGATACGGCAGTCCGTGGAATCTTGATCCAGCGAAGCTTGAAATTACCAACAACCTTTGTGAGGCAGAGTTATCGGATCTGAAGTCAGATCGCCTTCCGTTTGCTTACGATCAAAACATCGGTAGCTGCGCCCAAAAATCAGAAGCGGCCAGCCACCTGCCGATTGTGCATCCGAGTTAGCGCCTCTGAAGGAAATTGGTCATTCTCTTTCAATCCCTTTCGAGCATTGAAAGGCTCCTTTCCATCTGCCCCTCGGATCGAAAGAAAATCGGCTTTTTCTTTCAATCAAGCACGTCTGGCGCCTTCCCGCGCGTTTCTTGCGTGTCGCGTCCACGAAAGAACCGGTGCGCGCGTCTGATTCCGCTAGCGTTTTTAATTTGCGTTTCTGCTGCTTTATGAGGATGCGCCAACTTGAGTTGGTATCTCCGAGCCGAGGGAAGAGGCCGCTGCGCGATCGCGTTCTGCACGAAGCTCCGCAGCGCTGATTGTCACCATTTTGCCGTCAATCATCACGACAATGCCTGTGTTGGTTTGGATGGCGACTTCCCTCGCTCTCAATGCCGCGCGCTTAAGGGCTTCATCGGCGAGCGGAATCCAGGCAGGTCTAACAGATTCTGTGTTCATGGCTGGTTGGATTGATTGAGTCCACCGGAGGCGACAAGCAAGGGGATGGCCCCCGAATTCTCGTAGTGGCGCCAATCATCAACTAGGTTTCGGTAAATCGATACAAAATTCTGTTTTCCAGAAACAAACCGGCGGCGGATATCGGCCTCGGGGATGTCATGTCCTCCTTGTGAGACTCTCAGGGCTACTCGCTGTACGGCGATCTCGGCTGTTGGAATTTCAAGGAAAAACAAGGTCACATAGTATCCCGCCCGCCTCCATTCAGGGATCATACGCGCGTAAGTTCGTCCACTGAGAGTGCTCTCCAAGGCAAAACCGCGCCCAGCACGGACGTGCTCACGGATAGATTCTAGAACCAGACGCGCCGATCGCATGGCGGCGAGCTCAGGATGAAAGGGGGATAGGCCTGCTGCTATCAAATCGGCATTAATAAAATTCGCGCAAAGCGCCTCCTTCGGAAGAACCTCTCTAGCAAAGGTGGTCTTCCCCGCGCCGTTCGGCCCTGCGATTATCACAATTTCTTTTGCCCTGATCACATTTTCTCAAGTGTATACACTTCACCTCCGCTTGCACAGTTTGAGGTAGGGTGAAAGTCGTTGTTGCCACTCATTGCGTCCTGGAAGAACTCTTCAGTGACTTTCCACACTTTGGCTAGATGCTTTTTGGAAAGTACACCCAAAGTTGCGACCAGGCATTGCTGCGTGGCTATGCTACGGTGCGTACAGGCTCGCTTAAATTCAGCGTTTATAAAACTGGGCGATAGCTTCTGACGTTCTTGCGCAGAGACATGCAACCATGTTTGACGCTAAAAAATTTCACGCTGAGAAGATCTTCTCCAAGCCAAATGCCATCGCCAATTTTTAAGCTTTAGAGTCCCCGCTCTGTGCGATTGCGCCTCCAGAATTTTCTCATCGAGCAGACAAATGCTGGCAGGTACGAGGTCTAAGTGCGGGACTTCGCAACCTCTGTAAATTCGAATGCGGATCGCAAGCTGCTCAGCTTCGATCGCCGTGGGAGAAGACGCCTTTAACGCGAGGCTGTGGTTTTGGGTGAACGATCCGGGACTCGGGATGGTCTGTGCAAAAATAGAGACAACTCACCTGCGAGCGGTCTGCCTGCGATTGCCGGCAAGCCACCTTGGACAAGGAGGCTTTCGCAGCAGCAGCACTCATCCACCCTTACCAACAGCTTCAAATGAGAAAACAATCCATCAGAGTTCGTCAAAAGGCCAAGCCAAGGGCTAGAATCCTCCGTGCCCGTATCCCGAAAGACGTGGATTTGGGCGAGGTTTCACAAAATGGGGAAAAGCGCGTCACCGATTCGAGTCCTCGCATCGAACGTGCGCGCAAACCGCTTCAAGTATCGCAACCGCCGGACCCGGTCGCTGTTGGTTCGCCGCTGGCGGCTGGTTTGGAGCAGGAGTCGCGTTGGATCGAGCTGGCAAAGGGGCGCTCCGAGGTGCTGCTCGATGAGGTTTTGGAGGCATTGCCTCATCTTGATGCCGACCCCGAAAGGCTTGGGTACCTCTTACTCCAGTTGTCAGAGGCGGGTGTCAGGGTCGTTGAGGACTCGCACTTTCCGGTTTCCAGTTCCGGCCACGAAATTGAGGCCGGGGATCCCCCTGTGCATGGCTTGCCAGACGCGATGGCGGGATACCTCGGGCGAATCGGCCGGGTGCCTCTTCTCGGGAAGGAGGGGGAACGTGCCGTTGCCAAACGTCTCGAGGAAGCTGAGCTGAGGACGATCAAAATGTTACAAACGTTCGGAACGGTTCCGCAGAAGTTTCTGGATCTGGCGCGAAGCGTTCATGCGGGCGGTGAACGGATGGATATGGTGTGCGAGATTGGCGGTTTGAATGAAAAAGACCGGGCAGTCTACCGCGAATTGCTGCCGAGTTGGATTGCGGAAATGGAGCGTCTGAACGCGCTGCTGCGGGATTGCTTTGAGAAACTGTATCATGCGCGGACCAAAGGCGCACATGAGTCCGCCTCAAAGGAAGTCGGAGTGGTTCAAAGGCGGTTGCAGAAAGTTTGGGCTAAACTTCACTTCCGGCGGCGGGTGGTGCTGGACTGGACCATGACGATTGACGCCGAGGCGCTCGAAGCGAAGACGCTGGAGTCCTTGGGGGTGCTTCGAAGAAGCCGCAAAGACACCCGACTAAGGGATTTCTTCCGCCTCCACGGCATGTCGCCGGCCCAGTTGGTGTCGCGCAACGCCGAGTTGCAGACCTGGCGGCTGCGCGCGCTTGGCGCACGCAATCATCTTGTCGAGGCGAACCTGAGACTCGTGGTTTCCATTGCCAAGCAATACATGAACCGCGGGCTCGCGTTCATCGATCTCGTACAAGAGGGAAACATAGGACTGACGCGGGCAGCCGAGAAGTTCGATCACCGGCTTGGATTCAGGTTTAGCACTTATAGCACCTGGTGGATCCGGCAGTCCATCACGCGCGCACTTGCGGATCAGGGACGGCTTGTGCGGATTCCCGTCCACATGGTCGAGCAGCTTGGGCGTCTCGCCCGGGTGCAGCGCCGCCTGTTTCAAGAGTTCGGCCGAGAGGCGACGCCCGCAGAGATATCTGCCGAAACAAGCATGGCAGTTTCGCGTGTCCGGGAGATGCTCGAGATGCAGGGCTCGGTGACTTCGCTGGACTGCCCGTTGAGCGAGGGATCCGAGGCGACTGTTGCCGATTTGGTTCCGGACGAGAATGCGGTGGACCCGTCCAGGATGACGGATTTCTCAATGTTGAAGGATCGTTTGCACGAGGCCATCCAAACCTTGGGAGAGCGTGAGCGGCTGATTATCGAAATGAGGCATGGCATCCACAACAACGCGCCGCAGACTCTTGAGCAAATCGGCCAGCGCTTCGGGGTCACCCGAGAGCGCATCCGGCAAATCGAAGCGAAGGCTCTCCGCAAGCTGAGACACCCCTCCCGGATGGGGTCGATTTCAAATGTGCAAAACTAAAGGTAAGCAGCGAGCTGTCTGGCGACGGGTTTTGCTCCACCGGCTTTTGCGAGGACACAACAAACAATCATCACCAACCAAAAACACATGAAAGCAAAACTACTTGTCCTGCCCCTGCTCGCGTCCCTGACGTTTGGCGCGTGCACGTCTGTCAAAACCGACGACCATTCCTACACGTATGTGTACCAGCACAACGCTCAGCCTCCGCGCGAGGTCACTGAAACCGTCACCACGAAAACCACCCGGACGCGGTACAACGCCTCCAAGGATATTGAACACGAACCTGCTACATCGGAGCAGGCTAGTCCGGGTGCGTCCGACGGGGAGATCATCGAAAACATGCGGTCTGATCCTTTTCCGCCTGCGCGATCGAAGGGATTCTCCCAGCAGCAACTGCAGTCCATTCCGTATGTTGGATTGGCGGTGCCAGCAGCCGGATCGCCTGCCCCTGCAGCGGCTGAGGTCTCGTTCGATGACGCACGTTATTCGCGGGCATACGGACCATCTTTCCACAACCCGTATGACGATTCGTCCTACGGTTCCCGCGGCTTTGTCGGGACTTCCCCGCGGGTTGTGAGCGTGCCCGCGACGGATCTGTACTTCACCTCAGTTCACGTGAAGAACTGTCCGCCGCCGCCGCGCTGTCCCTCCGAGATCCGCGTGCTTCCTCCCAATAGATGTTTGCCTGCCGCCCAGCCTATCGGCGCCAACCCGCGTTTTTCGAGCGGATTTTACGGAGCAACCCACGGGCGCCAGCCCACAGCGGGAGTTTGTCCGAGCGCATCTCCATACAGGGTCGCGGATCGGGTGGCATCCACCGTTTCGGTGCCAGCGACTGCCGGGTCCGGCGCGAAGCTCGCGTGTGTTTCTAGAC
>JACCED010723728.1_pt1 | contig 22282 bp, 21 predicted proteins | sample 7455021 | NCBI WGS metagenome assembly JACCED01 (sample SAMN15323456, study PRJNA562643) | freshwater metagenome | isolation source: river surface water | place: USA:Blue River Watershed | collected 2017-08-19
CCGCCCGCACCACCCCCACCCTTGGGCCCCACCGCCGACCCATTGAACCCGCCGGCTGGGCCCCTGAGCCCCAGCGTGGCACCAGCCGCACCGGCCGAAGACCCGATGAAGGCGCTGCTGGAAGCGGTGAAGGAAGACGCCGCCAAAAAGAAGTAAGGTGCGCGTGCCCGAACGCTGCATAAAGAAAGGCCCTGCAATGCAGGGCCTTTTTCATGACGGTCCGGGCGACGATTACAGACGCTGGCGCTGCATGAAGTTGTCGAAGGTGGCCTCGGTGAAACGGAACCACAGGTTGGCATCGCGCTGGAAAGCCAGGTAATCTTCGTAGATCTTTTTCCAGTTCGGGTTGCGCGCGCTCAGCTCGGCATAGTGTTCGCGCGCAGCCTTGAAGGCCGCGTCCATCAGGTCGTTGGGGAAAGCGAACAGCTTGGCGCCCTGTGAAACCAGCGTCTTGAGCGCCTGGGCATTCTTGCCGTCGTACTTGGCCTGCATGTCCGTGTGGCAGTAGGAGGCAGCCATCTCAATGATGGCCTTGTACTCGGCTGACAAGGAGTCATATGCCTTGGAATTGACGTGCAGTTCCAGCTGCGCGCCACCCTCCCACCAACCCGGATAGGCGTAGTTGGGTGCAACCTTGACGAAGCCCAGCTTCAGGTCGTCGTGCGGACCCACCCACTCGGCGGCGTCGATCGTGCCCTTTTCCAGAGCTTGGTAGATCTCACCACCCGGGATGTTCTGGGGTACGCCGCCGATGCGCTCAACGATGCGGCCACCGAAGCCCCCAACGCGGAACTTGGTGCCACGGAATTCGGCCAGCGACTTGATTTCCTTGCGGAACCAGCCGCCCATCTGCGCGCCGGTGTTGCCCATGGCAAAGTTCACGCAATTGAACTGGCGGTAGAAGTCGCGCATGAGTTTCAGACCGTTGCCTTCGTAGTACCAGGCGGTGATCTGACGGCTGTTCATGCCAAAGGGGATGGCGCACGCAAGCGCGAAGGTCTCGTCCTTACCGAAATAGTAGTAGGGCGCCGTGTTGGCCATCTCGACCGTGCCCTTTTCGATGGCGTCCATCGTGCCGAAGGCGGGCACCAACTCGCCAGGGGCGTGGGTGGTGATCACAAAGCGGCCACCGGACAACTCCCGGACCTTGGCAGCGAAGATGTCGTTCACACCAAACAGCGTGTCCAGCGCCTTGGGGAAGCTGGAGGTCAGGCGCCAACGGATGTTTTGCTGCGCATGCGTGATGGCCGGGGCCATGCCGGCGGCCAAGATGCCGGCCATGCCAGCGCCTTGCACAAAGGAACGACGTTCCATGGATGAGTCTCCTTAGAGGGGGATGGAAAAGACGACGCACAAGAGTTTAGGGTTGCGCCGTCTCCGTCCACGCAGGGGATACCCGAGGGAACTCCCCACCCCTGCCGGGGTCATCGGGCCTGCCGAGGATCAGGCGCCAGCCACCTTCATCCGGTCGATGAGGATGGAGCCCACCGTTTTGCTGCCGGTGGTGAAATCGTCGGCACCGACGGCCACGATGCCCTGGAACATCTGCTGGAGCTGGCCCGCGATGGTGACCTCATGGACCGGGTAGGCGATCTGCCCATCCTCCACCCAGAACCCGGCGGCCCCGCGGGAATAGTCACCGGTCACATAGTTCACGCCCTGCCCGATCAGCTCCACGACGAACAGGCCACGATGCAGCTTGCGCAGCATGGCCGGCAAGTCATCACCCGGTCGGGTCAGGGTGCTGCGCATGTGCAGGTTGTGCGAGCCCCCGGCGTGGCCGGTGGTGCGCAGCCCGAGCTTGCGGGCCGAGTAGCTGGAAAGGAAATAGCTCTGAACCTCGCCGTTCTTCAGCACGGTGCGTGCCTTCGTGCGCACCCCCTCGTCGTCGAAGGGGGCACTGCCCTTGCCCTTGGGGATGAAGGGATCCTCCTCAATCTGCAGGTGGGGTGACATGACCCGGCGGCCCAGGCTGTCCAGCAGAAAACTGGCCTTTCGGTACAGGGCGCCGCCGCTGGTGGCCTGCACATAGGCACCCAACAAGCCGGCGGCCAGGGGTGACTCGAAGAGCACCGGCACCTCGCAAGTGGGGATCTTGCGGCTGTTCAGGCGCGCCAGGGACCGCTCGGCCGCGTAGCGACCGACGGCGGCCGCCGGCGCCAGATCGGCTGGGTCGCGCTCCGAGGTGTACCAATAGTCGCGCTGCATGTTCTGGCCTTTGCCGGCAATGGGCGCCACCGACAGCGAATGACGAGAGCTGGCATAGCCCCCGCGAAAACCGCGGCTGTTGCCGGCATAGAAATGCCCCTGCATGGCACTGACACCGGCTCCCTCGCTGTTGGTGATGCGGCGGTCGGTCTGCAGCGCGGCCTCCTCGGCCTGCCGCGCCCGTTCGGCCGCGCCGGCAGCGTCGATGTTCCAGGGGTGATGGAGGTTCAAGTTCCGTCCAGCCTGGCGGGGCGTGACGAGATCCTGCTCGTCGGGCAGACCCGCAGCGGGGTCTTCGGCGGTGTAGCGGGCGATGTCATGGGCCGCCTGCACCGTCTGCTCCAAGGACGCGCGCGAAAAGTCGGAGGTGCTGGCGTTGCCACGCCGCTGGCCCACGAACACGGTGACGCCGATGGACTTGTCGCGGTTGCGCTCGACGTTTTCCACCTCACCCTTGCGCACCGACACCGACAGGCCCACGCCTTCGCTGACGGCCACGGCAGCGTCGGTGGCCCCCCGCTGGCGTGCGATGGCCAAGGTGTCTTCGACCAGTTGTTGGAACTGTGCAGGACTGAAGCTGAAGCCCGCTGAGGTTTGGGAATCGTGTTTGGAAGGCATCGGACTATCATAGCGACCCCATATGTGTGCCCGCCGCTCCAAAGCCCTTGACGCCGCCACCGCCTTGACCGCCCTCGGGCGGGGCCAAGCGCCCACTGACCGTCGTCAACCTCGCCAAGCCTTGGCCGCGCCGGGCCGCGGTGCCACGGGGATCACCGACCACAGCCGCACGGGCGCCGGACCAGGCCCAGAGGGCAGCGATGCCGAGGAAGCCGATGGCCGTGACGACCGCCCCAGCAAGACCGAGCTGAAGAGGGCCGCCCACGACATGCAGACCCTGGGTGACGCCCTGGCAGCCTTGTCGAACGAACGGCTGGCCGCGCTGCCCATGGATGAACTGCTGCGTGACGCCATCGTTGAGCTGCGCCGCACGCGCAGCCACGAAGGCCGCCGCCGCCAGCGCCAGTATGTGGGCAAGCTGATGCGCCAGGCCGACATTGAGCCGCTCGCGCAGGCCGTGGCCGAAGCCGAACTGGGATCGGCCCGCCAAACACTGGCACTGCACCAGGCCGAAGCGCTGCGCCTGTCCCTGGTGGCAGACGACCAAGCCTTGACCCAGTTCATGGCCCAGCACCCGGGCTGTGACGCCCAGCAGTTGCGCAGCCTGATCCGGGCCGCGCGCAAGGAAGCAGCCTTGCCGCCGGAGCAGCGCCATGGGCGTGCCTGGCGCGAACTGTTTCAATACATCAAGCCCTACGTACAGGCCTGAGTCCCTATGAGCGAGCCCACCCCTTCAGCAGACCCCGTGCGCATCGGCATCGTCTCCATCAGCGACCGGGCTTCCAGCGGTGTCTACCAAGACCAGGGCCTCCCGGCCCTCCAGGCCTGGCTGAGCCGCGCCGTGCGCAACCCGGTGAGCTGGGAGTCGCGGTTGATCCCCGACGAGCAAGCCGTGATTGCTGCCACCCTGCGTGAATTGGCCGACGATGCCCGCTGCGACCTGGTGCTGACCACCGGCGGCACCGGGCCGGCGCGCCGAGACGTGACGCCCGAAGCCACCTTGGCCGTGGCCGACAAGGAAATGCCGGGCTTTGGTGAACAGATGCGCCAGATCAGCCTGCGCTTTGTGCCCACGGCCATCCTGTCGCGCCAGGTGGCGGTGATTCGAGGCCAGACGCTGATCATCAACCTGCCGGGCCAGCCGAAGTCCATCGCCGAAACCTTGGAAGGCCTGCCGCAGGCGCAACCCCCGGTGCATGGCATCTTTGCAGCCGTGCCCTACTGCATCGACCTCATCGGGGGGCCTTACATCGAAACCGATGAGGCGGTCTGTAAGGCCTTCCGGCCCAAGTCGGCCATTCGCGCGCGCTGAGCCGCGCCTCAGTTGACCTTTCGGCGCAGGCCCTCGGCATCGAAGGTTTCCTGCGTGGCCGCATCCTGAGGCACACAGGGCTCCAACGGCAGCTGGCGGTTCTGCGCAGCGAGCTTTTCGATGGCTGCCCACAGCAGGGCAATCTGATGCTCGTGGCCGGCTGCGTTGTCGATGAGGCTGCGCATGGCCTGTGAGACCGGGTCATCGCCCTGGGTCACACCATAGGCCGAAAAGCCCATCCGGGCGGCCACCGCCTCGCGCAGGCTGTCAGACTCGCTTTGGATGATGCGCGCAGGGTTGCCCACCGCGGTGGCGCCTGCAGGCACCGGCTTGACCACCACCGCACTGCTGCCGATGCGCGCGCCGTCGCCCACCGTGAAGCCACCCAGGACTTGCGAGTTGGCACCCACGATGACGCCTTTGCCCAGCGTTGGGTGACGCTTGGTTCCGCGGCTCAGGGAGGTGCCGCCCAGGGTGACCCCCTGGTAGATGGTGCAGTCGTCGCCAATCTCGGCCGTCTCGCCCACCACCACACCCATGCCGTGGTCGATGAACACACGCCGCCCGATCGACGCCCCGGGGTGAATCTCGATGCCGGTGAACCACCGCGCCAACTGGGAGATGAAACGACCCAACCACTTCAGGCCGTGCTTCCAGCAGGCATGGGCCCAGCGGTGCATCACCAGGGCATGCAGCCCTGGATAACAGGTGAGCACTTCCCACGACGAGCGCGCAGCCGGGTCGCGCTCGCGGATGCAAGCGATGTCTTCACGCAGTCTGGCAAACATCAGTCCAGTGTAGTGCGGGCGGTGATTTCCGGTGCGCCAGGGGCTGCCTGCGGTTCACGCACCCCGTGCGGCCCAGCGCCGTTGGCTGCACGCTCGATTGCACGCGCGATGCCGCGCAGCAGGTGCACCTCTTCCTGCGCCAAGGGGGTCCGGTTGAGCAACTGCTGCAGGCGGGGCATGAGCTTCTTGGGGGCTTGGGGGTCCAGAAAGCCAACAGCCCACAACACCTGCTGCCAGTGCTGCAACACAGCGGACACCGCGGCGGCATCGGCCCACTGGGTGGGGGTGGTTCGGCCCACCACCTCGAAGCCACCCAGGGCCTGCCGGTACTCGTAGGCCAGGAGCTGTGCAGCCTGCGCCAGGTTGAGCGAGCCGTAATCGGGGTGGGTGGGAATGCTCAGGCACACATGGGCACGGTAGACATCACCGTTGGACAGGCCATAGCGCTCGCTGCCCAACAGAAAGCCCAATCGCGGTGCGCCCATGTCGCGTCGCAGATCGGCATGACCATGGCCGACGCCGGTGCCTGTGCCCGCCGCCTCTGGGGGCGGCCAGGCGCCACGCCCGAGGGCTTCGAAAAAGGCGCGGGGCGCGACCGTGGGGGGGCCGAAGTCACGTGGGGTCATGGCGGTGGCGCACAGGTGCTGGACGCCCTGCAGCGCATCCTCCACGCGGTCCACGATCCGGGCCCGCGTCAGCACGTCAGCCGCACCGCTGGCCATGGCCACCGTCTCTTCCTGCGACAAGACATCGGCGTGGCGGGGCCGCACCAATACCAGGTCTGCGAAGCCCATGACCTTCATGGCGCGCGCCACCGCGCCCACATTGCCGGGGTGGCTGGTTTCAACCAGGATGAAACGGGGATGGGGGTCAAGAACGGGCATGTTCGCAAGGGGGTCGGGCGCCGCCCTACAATCCGGGTCTTTGCATTGTCGTCCCCAAGGCGCTTTGCAGCCGTTCTTTTCCCCGCCAGCCCCCCCTGCCCCTGCACCCGCGTGTTTGCGCGCCCGGATGCTGGTGCGCCCCACGCCCGAGGACGACCGACCCATGTCGCAGCAAACCCTGCACCCCATGCTCAACATCGCCGTGAAGGCCGCGCGCACGGCAGGCACCATCATCAACCGGGCCTCACTCGATGTGGAGGTGCTCAAGGTGGGCAGCAAAGGGGCCAACGACTTCGTCACCGAAGTGGACCAAGCGGCTGAGCGCGCCATCATCGAAACGCTCCTGCAGGCCTACCCCGACCATGGGATCTTGGCCGAGGAAAGCGGCCGAGAGCACGGCCAAGCCAATAGCGAATACACCTGGATCATCGACCCGCTGGACGGGACGACCAACTTCATCCACGGCTTTCCCTTCTATGCGGTGAGCATCGCCCTGGCCCACCGGGGCGTGCTGCAGCAAGCGGTGGTGTACGACCCCACGCGCAACGACCTGTTCCATGCCTCCAAAGGCCGTGGCGCCTATCTCAATGACCGCCGGTTGCGCGTGAGCAAGCGCACGCGACTGTCCGAATCCCTGGTGGGTACCGGTTTCCCCTTCCGCAAGGGCGACAACTTCAAACGCTACGTGAAGATGTTTGAAGAGGTCATGCAATCCTGCGCGGGGGTACGCCGCCCCGGCGCAGCCGCTTTGGACCTGTGCTACGTGGCGGCAGGCCACTACGACGGCTTCTTCGAGATGGGCCTCAACCCCTGGGATGCCGCTGCCGGCGCGCTCATGATCACCGAGGCCGGCGGGCTGGTGGGCAACTTCACGGGCGAGGCTGACTTCCTCTACCAGCGTGAAATCGTGGCGGGCACGCCCAAGGTGTACGGCTCACTGGTCAAGATCCTGGCCCCCTACACGCGTGTGATTCGCGACGAAGAAGCGGCCCCCACGCCAGACCGCAGCCGACCTGAAGGGCCCACACCCGAAGTGGCCTTGGCGCGCAGCCTCGGCACGGTGGGACAGCATGCCGGTGACGGGGAAGGCGCCGCAGACGGTGCTGCCGCCACACCAGCCACCAAGCGCGCGCCCATCCGCATTCGTCGCCAGGATGCTTGAGCAACGGTGAAGGTCGGGCCTGCAGGCCCGACAATGCCCGAATGCACGGTTCCCCGCCCGCAGCTGTAGCGGACCACTCCCATCACACGCCCATGATGGCGCAGTACCTGCGCATCAAGGCCGAGTTTCCCGACACCCTGGTGTTCTACCGGATGGGTGACTTCTACGAGCTCTTCTACGAAGACGCGCGCAAGGCCCATCGCCTGCTGGACATCACCATCACCACCCGCGGGCAAAGCGCCGGCGAACCGGTGGTCATGGCCGGTGTGCCGGTGCATTCGGTGGAGACCTACCTGGCCCGCTTGATCAAGCTGGGGGAGGCGGTGGCCGTGGCCGAGCAGGTCGGCGATGTGGCCACCTCCAAAGGCCCGGTGGAGCGCAAAGTGGTTCGGGTGGTGACCCCGGGCACGCTCACCGACAGCGAGCTGTTGGCCGACCGCAGCGAAAGTCTCCTGCTGGCCCTGGTCTCACAGATCGCCCCAACGGGCTCACGCAGCGCTTCGGGTCCCCAGGCCCTGCGCTGGGGGCTGGCCTGGCTGGGTATGGCCAGCGGCCGCCTGGGGGTAGCCGAATGCGAGGGCGCGGACCTGGGCAGCTGGCTGGCACGCCTGGAGCCGGCCGAGCTGCTCCTGCCACCGCCCGACGAGCACACACGCGGCGCCACGGCGTTCAACACCATCTGGGCCAATGCCGGCCGTGCAACGGCCGTGCTGACCCACCGCCCGGCATGGCAGTTTGATGCGGCGCTGGGCCGGCGCAAACTGTGCGAACAGCTGAAGGTGCAAAGCCTGCAAGCCTTCGGCGCCGAGGACCTGGGCGTCGCCCACGCTGCTGCTGCGGCACTCCTGTCCTATGCCCAGCAGACCCAGAGCCAAGCCCTGAGCCATGTGCAAAGCCTGGAGGCGCCATCGGGAAAGGACCTGATCGACCTGCCGCCCAGCACCGTGCGCAACCTGGAACTCACCCGTACCCTTCGGGGAGAAGACAGCCCCACCCTGCTGTCCCTGATGGACAGCTGCCGCACCGGCATGGGCAGCCGCCTGTTGCGGCAGTGGCTCACCCATCCGCTGCGCGACCGCCATCAAGCCCGCCTGCGGCACCAGGCCATCGGATCCTTGCTGGCCTGGCCAGCGGGTCTGCCGCCAAAGGCCACGCCAGAAACCCCGGCCAACCCGGCAGCATCCCCGGCATTCGAGGCCCTGCGCCAGGCCTTGCGCCACACCTGCGATGTGGAACGCATCAGCACGCGGGTGGCCCTGCGACAGGTGCGTCCGCGGGAACTGGCGGGCCTGCGGGAGACCTTGCAGGCCTTGCCGGCCCTTCGCGCCACCGTACTGGGGGCCGCTGAACACGCCCAACTGCTGGCCCAGGATGCGCAGGCCCTGCAGCCCGACGCCCAGATACTGGAGACGCTTGGTGCGCTGGCCCATGAGCCCGCTGCCCTGCTTCGCGATGGCGGTGTCGTGGCGCCTGGGGTGGACGCTGAACTCGATGAACTGCGCGCCATCGCCCAGAACTGCGATGCCTTCCTGTTGGACCTGGAGGCACGCGAGCGCGAGCGCACCGGCATCGGCAACCTCCGTGTGCAGTTCAACAAGGTGCACGGCTTCTACATCGAGGTCACCAGCAGCGGCCTGGACCGGGTTCCTGCCGACTACCAGCGCCGACAGACCTTGAAGAACGCCGAGCGCTTCATCACGCCGGAACTCAAGGCCTTCGAGGACAAGGCCCTTTCGGCCCAAGACCGCTCCTTGGCGCGTGAAAAGTGGCTGTTCGAGCAGATGGTCGAGGCCCTGGCCACCCACCTGAGCGCGCTGCAGCGCTTGGCGCAGGCCCTGGCGCGCCTGGATGTGCTGGCCTGCCTGGCCGAGCGGGCGCAGACCCTTCAATGGACAGAGCCGCAGTTCGTCAACCACCCCTGTATCGACATCGAGGCGGGCCGCCATCCGGTGGTGCAGGCGCGCTTGCAGGAAACCCGCGGCGCCGCTTTCATCCCCAACCACTGCCGCCTGGATGCCCGCACCAAGATGCTCGTCATCACCGGCCCGAACATGGGCGGCAAGAGCACCTTCATGCGACAGGTCGCCTTGATCGTGCTCTTGGCCTCGATGGGCTCGTATGTGCCAGCCCAGTCCTGCCGACTGGGCCCGATTGACGCCATCCACACCCGCATTGGGGCGGCCGACGACCTGGCCAATGCGCAGTCCACCTTCATGGTGGAGATGACCGAAGCCGCCGCCATTCTTCACCGCGCCAGCGAGCACAGCCTGGTGCTGATGGACGAGATTGGACGCGGCACCTCCACTGAAGATGGGCTGGCCTTGGCGGGCGCCATCGCCACCCACCTGCACGAGCGCAACCGCTGCTTCACCCTGTTCGCCACCCACTACTTCGAACTGACGGCGTTCGCACAGCACCATCCGCAGGCCTTGAATGTGCACGTCGGGGCGGTGGAGTCAGGGCAAGACATCGTGTTTCTGCACGAGATTGCACCCGGGCCGGCCAGCCGCAGCTATGGCGTTCAGGTGGCGCGCCTGGCGGGCATGCCAGCAGCGGTGGTGCGCCAGGCACGCAACACCCTCGAATCACTGGAGCGGCGAGCCTTGGCCGAGCAGCCCCAAGTCGACCTGTTTGCTGGCGTGGCGGCCCCGGCAGCCGCGGCCGCTGAGCCGAACTCCACGGCCCGCGCGGTCATCGAACTGCTTGAGGGCCTTCAGCCCGATACCCTGAGCCCCCGCGAGGCCTTGGAGGCCCTGTACCGGCTCAAGGACGCCGCCAACGGCTCGTCAGCTTGATGGACCCGAAGATGCCCACGCTGGTTTTTTCCCACGGCAATGGCTTTCCGGCGGGCACCTACTCCACGCTGTTCCGTGTGTGGCGCGAAGCCGACTGGCAGGTTCGGGCACTTGAGCGGTTCGGCCATGACCCGCGGTTTCCCGTGAGCTCGAATTGGCCCCATCTGCGCGACCAACTCATCGACTTCGTGGAGCAGGAAACACGCGCACCGGTCTGGTTGGTTGGCCACTCGCTGGGCGGCTTGCTCAGCCTGATGGCAGCCTGCTGGAAGCCACGCCTGGTGGCCGGTATCGTGCTGCTGGATTCACCGGTCATCACGGGATGGCGGGCGCACAGCCTGCAGGTCATCAAGGCCAGCAGGTTGATCAATCGGGTATCACCGGGTCGCTACTCACGCCACCGGCGCCAACACTGGGACAGCTTGGACGCCGTCCGAGCCCACTTCTTGCGGCGTGCCTCCTTCGCCCGCTGGGACCCGGCGGTCTTTGAGGACTACCTCCAGCACGGCTTTGTGGAACAAGATGGCGGCTGGGGGCTGGCCTTCGACCGTGAGGTCGAAACCCAGATTTACAACACACTGCCCCACCAATTGGGCACCCTGCTGCGCCGGCACCCCTTGCGCTGTCCGATGGGCTTCATCGCAGGCACCCGCTCGCTGGAAATGCGCCAGGGCGGCGTGCTCAGCGCCAGGCGCATGGCTGGGCCCTACTTCCAGAACATCGAGGGCACACACCTGTTCCCCATGGAACGCCCCCAGGAAACGGCGCAACGGGTGCTTGATCTGCTGACCGCCATGAACGGCGGAGACCGGCCCCTATAATTTTGATTTCCACCTCGGCCCCGACCGCCGAGCCCGGCCGCGCCCAGCGCCCCGGGCGCGTCCCGGGCGGGTCGTTGCATATGACCAAGTTTGTCTTCGTGACCGGTGGTGTGGTGTCCTCCCTGGGCAAGGGTATCGCCTCCGCGTCATTGGCCGCCATCCTCGAATCGCGCGGCCTGCGCGTCACCCTGATCAAGCTCGATCCCTACCTCAATGTGGACCCGGGCACGATGTCGCCCTTCCAGCACGGAGAGGTCTTCGTCACCGACGATGGTGCCGAGACCGACCTGGACCTGGGCCACTACGAGCGCTTCATCACCACCCGCATGAAGCGCAGCAACAACTTCACCACGGGGCAGATCTACAAGTCCGTGTTGGAGAAGGAGCGGCGTGGGGACTATCTGGGCAAAACGGTTCAGGTGATTCCCCATGTCACCAATGAGATTCAGGACTACGTCAAGCGCGGTGCGGGATATGGCACGCCCGAGGCGGTGGACGTGGCGATCGTGGAGATTGGCGGGACCGTTGGCGACATCGAATCCCTGCCCTTCCTGGAGGCGGTGCGGCAACTCTCCTTGAAGCTGGGCCCCCACCACGCGGCCTTTGTGCACCTGACCTACCTGCCCTGGATCGCCACGGCCGGCGAGCTCAAGACCAAGCCCACGCAGCACACGGTGCAAAAGCTGCGCGAGATCGGCATTCAGCCCGATGCCCTGCTGTGCCGTGCCGACCGCCGGGTGCCCGATGACGAGAGCGAAAAGATTTCCCTCTTCACCAACGTGCCGCCGCACGGGGTGATCAGCATGTGGGATGCCGACACCATTTACAAGGTGCCGCGCATGCTGCATGAGCAGGGCCTGGACGAGCTGATTTGCATGAAGCTGCAGCTGCTGACCAAGCCGGCCGACCTCAAGCGTTGGGACGACCTGGTTCACGCGGTGGAACACCCCCAGCGTGAGGTGACCATCGCCATGTGCGGCAAGTACACCGACCTGTCGGATTCCTACAAGTCACTCAACGAGGCCCTGCGACACGCGGGCATCCACAACCAAGCCCGCGTACGGATCGAGTACGTCGACTCGGAAACCTTGACGCCGGGCAATGTGCAGCAGTTGGCCGCCTTTGATGCCGTGCTGGTGCCCGGTGGTTTCGGCAAGCGCGGTGTGGAGGGCAAGATCCTGGCCGCTCAGTTCGCTCGCGAGCGCGGCATCCCTTACCTGGGCATCTGCCTGGGGATGCAGGTGGCCACCATTGAGTACGCCCGCCACATGGCTGGCCTGGATGGAGCCAACAGCACCGAGTTCGATGCCCACACGCCCCACCCCGTGATTGCGCTGATCGACGAATGGCAAGACCGCGATGGCACCATTCAAAAGCGGGATGCGCAATCCGACCTGGGAGGCACCATGCGCCTGGGTGCTCAGAGTTCAGACGTCAAACCGGGAACGCTGGCCCACCAGATCTACGGATCGGTCGTCACCGAGCGGCACCGCCACCGTTACGAGGCCAACGAACGGTACCTGGAGCGCCTGCAGGCTGCTGGCTTGGTCATTTCGGCGATCACGCAACGCGAGAAGCTCACCGAAATGGTGGAGCTGCCGCCCGCCGTTCACCCCTGGTATGTTGGCGTGCAATTCCATCCTGAGTTCAAGAGCACACCCTGGGATGGACATCCCCTGTTCATCAGTTACGTCAAGGCGGCGCTGGACCACAAGGCCGGCGCTGCGCAGCGCCCCGCAAAGGCAGGAGCCGCCGCATGAAGCTCTGTGGATTCGATGTGGGGATCGACCGCCCCTTCTTTCTCATTGCCGGGCCCTGTGTGGTCGAGAGCCTGGAGCTTCAGTTGGAGGTGGCCGGCCACCTGAAGGACATCACCCGCGAGTTGGGTATCCCCTTCATCTTCAAGAGCAGCTATGACAAGGCCAACCGCTCCAGCGGTGCCTCCTTCCGTGGCCCCGGCATGGAGCGCGGTCTGGAGATCCTGGCGCAGGTCAAGCGCCAGCTCGATGTGCCTGTCCTGACCGATGTGCACACCGAGGATGAGATCGCCACCGTCGCTTCGGTGGTGGACGTGCTGCAGACGCCGGCCTTCCTGTGCCGGCAGACCGATTTCATCCGGGCGGTGGCCCAATGCGGCAAGCCGGTGAACATCAAGAAGGGGCAGTTCCTGGCGCCGCACGACATGAAGCATGTCATCGACAAGGCGCGCGCGGCTGCGCGTGAGCAAGGGCTCGACGAAGACCGGTTCATGGCCTGTGAGCGCGGTGCGAGCTTTGGCTACAACAACCTCGTCAGCGACATGCGGTCGCTGGCCATCCTGCGCGAAACCGGTGCGCCGGTGGTGTTTGATGCCACCCACAGCGTGCAGCTGCCCGGTGGCCAGGGCAGTTCCTCAGGCGGGCAGCGCGAATTCGTGCCGGTACTGTCACGTGCGGCCGTGGCCGTGGGCATCTCCGGCCTGTTCATGGAAACGCACCCCAATCCAGCCAAGGCCTTGAGCGATGGCCCCAATGCGGTTCCCCTTCGCCACATGAAGGCGCTGCTGACCCAGCTGGTGGAACTGGATCGCGTGGTCAAGCGGCAGACCCTGCTGGAAAACGATTTTTCTTGTTGATTGGAGCTGGTTTGATATGAGTGCGATCGTCGACATCGTGGGGCGCGAGATTCTGGACAGCCGGGGCAACCCCACCGTGGAATGTGACGTGCTGCTGGAGTCTGGGACCATGGGACGTGCCGCCGTGCCCTCGGGCGCCTCCACCGGCAGCCGCGAGGCCATTGAGCTGCGCGATGGCGACAAGGGCCGCTACCTGGGCAAAGGCGTGCTGCGAGCGGTCGAGCACATCAACACCGAGATGTCGGAAGCCGTTTTGGGGCTCGACGCGTCGGAGCAGGCCTTCCTGGACAAGACCCTGATCGACCTGGACGGCACGGAAAACAAGAGCCGCTTGGGTGCCAATGCCATGCTGGCCGTCTCGATGGCCGTGGCGCGCGCAGCGGCCGAGGAAAGCGGCCTGCCCCTGTACCGCTACTTCGGTGGAATGGGCGGGATGCAGCTGCCGGTACCCATGATGAACGTGATCAACGGGGGTGCTCACGCCAACAACAGCCTGGACCTTCAGGAGCTGATGATCATCCCCGTGGGCGCCCCTTCCCTTCGTGAAGCCATCCGCTGGGGTGCTGAAACCTTCCACGCTCTGAAGAAGATCCTGCACGACCAGGGCATCAGCACCGCCGTGGGTGACGAGGGCGGTTTTGCGCCGAACGTCGAGAACCACGAGGCGGCCATCAAGATGATTTTGCAGGCCATCGACATGGCCGGCTACACACCCGGCGACCAGATAGCCCTGGGCCTGGACTGCGCGGCCAGCGAGTTCTACCAGGATGGGCAGTACGTGCTGCACGGCGAAGGTGGCATCAAGCTCTCGGCCCAAGCCTGGACCGACATGCTGGCCACCTGGGTGGACAAGTACCCCATCATCAGCATCGAAGACGGCATGCACGAAGGGGACTGGGACGGTTGGGCCCACCTGACACAGCGGTTGGGCAAGAAGGTCCAGTTGGTGGGCGATGACCTGTTCGTCACCAACACCAAGATCCTCAAGGAAGGCATCGACAAGGGCATCGCCAATTCGATCCTCATCAAGATCAACCAAATCGGCACATTGACCGAGACCTTCCAGGCCATCGAGATGGCCAAGCGCGCGGGCTACACCGCCGTCATCAGCCACCGCTCGGGCGAGACCGAAGACGCCACCATCGCTGACATCGCCGTAGGCACCAATGCCGGGCAGATCAAGACCGGTTCGCTCAGCCGCAGCGACCGCATGGCCAAGTACAACCAACTGCTGCGCATCGAGGAAGACTTGGGCGATGTGGCGGTGTACCCGGGCCGCTCCGCGTTCTACAACCTGCGCTAGAGCAGGCCCCCCTGCAAGCGCGCCCAGCCGATGCAAGCACGATGATGCGCTGGATCACGGGAATCCTCCTGGCCCTGTTGGTGCTGGTGCAGCTTGACCTGTGGTTCAGCCGCAATGGCGTGTTCCATGTGCGCGGCCTCCAAGACCAATTGGGAGAGGTGCGCGAGCAGATCGACGCTGCCAAGGGGCGCAACGAGCAGGTGCAGGCGGAAGTGCGTGACCTGCGAGAAGGCCTGGAGATGGTGGAAGAAAAGGCTCGCGCGGAGCTGGGCATGGTCAAGCGCGATGAAATCTACATCCAGGTCACCCCGCGGCGCTGATGCCTGAGGCCCCCGCGCTGTTGGGCCCTGCACAGGGGCTGCTGTCGGCTTTGCAGTCGGTGGACCTGGTGATTTGGGGTTCGCCGGTCACCCGCGCCGAATGGCTGGGTGCGGCCCTGGGCCTGGGGATGGTGGTTTGCAATGCGCAGGTTCACCCCTTGGGCTGGGTGCTGGCGATGCTGAGCTCGCTGCTGTACGGCCTGGTGTTCCTGGACAGCCACCTCTATGGACAAGCCGCGCTGCAGGTTGTGTTTGTGGCGATGGCCGCCTGGGGTCTGTGGCACTGGGTTCGGCCCCGCACGGGCCTGCAGGTGGCTTTGCGACCCCGTGCGGCACCGCCCGTGGTTCGACAACGGGCCCTCTTGGTGACCCTGCTGCTGTGGGGCCTGCTGGGCAGCCTCCTGGCCCACACCACAGACAACCCCGCGCCCTACGCCGATGCCCTGCCGACGGCGGGCAGCCTGGTGGCAACGTGGTTGCTGGCCCGCCAGTATCAGGACAACTGGGTGGCCTGGTTCCTGGTCAACCTGACGGCCGTGCTGCTGTTCACCCAGCAGCAGCTGTGGCCGACGGTGGGCCTGTACGCGGTCTTTGCCCTCATGTCGGCCTGGGGCTGGTGGATGTGGGGGCGGCGCGCCGCATGACAGCCGCTGCCATCGTGGCCATTGTGGGCGCGGAGAGCACGGGCAAAAGCGTGCTGGCGCAAGACCTGGCAGAGCACCTGAGCCACTGCTATGGGCTGCGCTGCACGGCGGTGGACGAATGGCTGCGCCTGTGGGTGGCGCGCGAAGGCCGCACGCCGCTGCCCCAGGAGCAAGCGGCCATTGCCTGGGAGCAGTCGCGTCGCATCCAAGCGGCCGCCCAGGGCCACGATGTTGTGATCGCCGACACCACGGCCCTGATGACCGCGGTGTACAGCGAGACCCTGTTTCAAGACCGCTCGCTGCGGGCGGCTGCCCAGCAAGCGCACCAGGGCTATGCGTTGACCCTCGTCACCGCCAATGACCTGGCCTGGCAGGCCGATGGCCTTCAGCGGGACGGTCCCCAGGTGCGTGAGCCCGTTCGGCGGCTGATCGTGGCCCTGCTGGAGGATGCACGCCTTCCGTATGCGGAGGTCCAGGGCTTCGGGCCCGAACGCCTGCTGGGCGCTGCGCGGGCAGTGGCACACCATTTGCGGCTGACGCCGCGCTAAAGCATCGGCTTTGGAGCAGCGGCCTGGGCCGCGACGCCGACGCCGACGCCCCGGGTGGGCAGGCGCTACTGCACCGACTTGGATGCGGGCGGCTGGTCGGAATCGGACCGAAAGAGTTGGGCAACGTCCACCGCATCAAAGCTGTAGCGCGCGCCACAGAATTCGCACCCGATGTCAACCTGACCCCGCTCCTGCAGGATGCTGAGGTTTTCCTCGTGCCCCAGCCCGGTCAGCATGCGCTGCACGCGTTGCCGCGAACAGCGACAGGCAAAGCGCGGTCGCAAGGGCTCAAAGTGGCGGATGTCTTCTTCCCAAAACAGCCGGCGCAAGATGGTGTCGATGTCCAGGCCCAAGAGTTCTTCCGCACTCAAGGTGGCGGTCAGGTGGGCGATGCGGTTGAAGTCTTCCGACTGCCCGATCGCCTCCTCATCGCTTTTCCAGTTGGAGGCCGCGAGGTTGCCCTCCCCACCCACGGGCAAGCGCTGGATCAGCAGGCCTGCGGCCATCTGGTCGTTTGCCGCCAAGACCAGCCGCGTGTCCAGCTGTTCGGACTGCAGCATGTAGTGCTCCAACACCTCGGAGAGGTTTTGCAGGGGTTCGCGCTGATCACCGTGCAGCGGCACCACCCCCTGATAGGGCTGCTGGCCGGGCAAACGGTCTTTGGGGTCCAGCGTGATGGCACAACGCCCCTGCCCTTGTACGTTGAGCAGGGCTTCGAGCCGTGCCCCAGGGGGCACGGCTCCCTGCAAGGTGGCCGTGGCCCGAAAACTGAGGTCTGGCTGGACCTCGGCGACCGCCAGCCGCACCGGACCATCCCCTTGCATCTGCAGGATGAGCGCGCCATTGAACTTGATGTTGGACTGCATGAGCACGGCGGCGGCCGCCATTTCCCCCAGCAGCTTGCGCACCGGTTCTGGATAAGCACCCGACTCGGCTTGGGCGCGGCGCTCCAGCAGGTCCTGCCAAGACTCGGTCAAGCGGACCAACATGCCCCGCACCGGAAGGCCTTCAAACAGGAACTTGCGCAACTCGCTCATGAGATGATTCTAAAGATGGACATGCGCGAGCGTGCGCTGCAGGCCTTGTTGCAGCGTGAACCCGACGAGAAGGCCGCTGAGGTGACGGCCCTGCACGACGATTGGTTGGAGCAGCGGCTGCCGCTGCGCCCCGACGCCCTGTTGCGCGAGCCGATGAACGAAGGCGGCCAAAGCGCCCTGCCCGGCCGCCCCGATCGTCCGCGCCTGGTGGCCCCCAAGGACCTGCCCCAGCGGTCTGCCCACACCGCGACGGGCCACGCAGCCCTGATCCATGCAGTGGCGCACATCGAGTTCAATGCGATCAACCTGGCGTTGGACGCCGTGTGGCGCTTTGCAGACCTGCCGGCCGCGTTCTACGCCGATTGGCTGCGGGTGGCGAGAGAAGAGGCCCTGCACTTCAGTCTGTTGCAAACACACCTGCGTACCCTGGGCCATGCCTATGGGGACTTTGAAGCCCATGATGGGCTGTGGATGATGACGGCCAAAACCTCGGCCGATGTGTTGGCGCGCATGGCGCTGGTGCCCCGCTTGCTGGAGGCGCGGGGATTGGATGCCACACCGCCGATGCAGGCGCGCTTGGCCCGTGCCGGGGACACCCGGGCCGTGGAAATCCTGGAGCTGATCCTGCGCGACGAGGTGGGGCATGTGGAGGTGGGCAACCGCTGGTTTCGCCACCTGTGCGCCCAAAGGGGTCTGGAACCCCTGGCCCACTTCCGGCAGCTGGCACGCGAGTACGGCGCGCCGCGTCTGAAGCCCCCGTTCAACCTGGAGGCCCGCCGCCGGGCCGGTTTCGACGAGGCAGAGCTGTTGGCCCTGCACCAACCGGACTAAGCGCCGCGCGGGTGGTGCTGCTGGTGCAGCTGCCTCAGTCGTTCACGGGCCACATGGGTGTAGATCGTGGTCGTGGAGATGTCGGCGTGGCCCAGCAGCATCTGCACCACCCGCAGGTCAGCGCCATGGTTAAGCAGATGCGTCGCGAAGGCATGGCGCAGGGTGTGCGGTGACAGTGGCGCACGGACACCGGCGCGCACGGCATGCTGCTTGACCAGGGTCCAGAACATCTGGCGCGTCATCGGCCCTCCGCGGGCGGTGACAAACAAGGCGTCACTGGACTGCCCCTTGAGAATCGATGCCCGGGCCTCTTGGAGGTACTGCACGATCCAACGCTGGGCCTCGTCACCGAAGGGCACCAGACGCTCGCGCGAGCCCTTGCCCATGACCTTCAGCACACCGTCCTGCAGGCTGAGCTGGACCGTCTTGAGGGCGACCAGCTCCGTGACCCGCAGCCCACTGGCATACATCAGCTCCAGCATGGCCCGGTCGCGCAGGCCCAAGGGCGTGGACACCTCCGGGGCGGCCAGCAGGGCCTCAACTTGGGCCTCGGTGAGCGTCTTGGGAACCCGCAGCGCCTGCTTGCTGCTGCCCATCTTGAGGGTGGGGTCCTCTTCGATGAGGCGCTCGCGCAGGGCCCACCGGAAAAAGCGCTTGAAGACACTGGTGCGCCGGTTCACGGTGGCTGCGCGAGACTGCGCATGGCGCTGCGCCATGTAGGCCAGGAGCTGTGACTCGCTGGAGGCCAGGATGCCCTGCTCCAGGGACCCATGCGAATGCTGATGCCACCACTGGGCATACAGCTGCAGGTCGCGCCGGTACGCCGCCAGGGTCAGAGCGCTCAGACCATCCTCCAGCCACAGGGCGTCCAGAAAACGGTCCAAAACCGTGGACGAGGCCGTCGGCACGGCTGGCCCGCTGTTGGCAGGCCGCCGGCCGTTGGCCTCCCACTCAGTCGAGCTTGAGCTTTTGCTCGGCAACGACTTTCTTGTAGACATCAAACTCGGCCTTGATCTGGTCGGCAAACTGTGCGGGGGTGTTGCCAATGATCAGGGAGCCGGTGTCTTCGATGCGCTTGCGCACCGAGGGGTCTTCCAGCACCTTGCGAACGGCGGTGTTGATCTTGTCAACCACGTCCTTGGGCATGCCCTTGGGCCCCAGGATGCCGTAGTAGGCCATGCGGTTCACGGGCTCCAGGCCCACTTCCTTAAAGGTGGGGACGTTGGGCAGCTGGCTCAGGCGCTGCGGCGCCGCCACGATGATGGGCACCAAACGGTTGTCGCGGATGAAGGGCAAGGCCGAGGGCATGTTGTCAAAGATCATCGGGACCTGGCCGGCCACGGTGTCGTTGAGTGCTGGGCCGGCACCGCGATAGGGAATGTGCAGCACGAAGGTCTTGGACAGGCTCTTGTACAGCTCCATCTGCAGGTGACCAATGCCGCCGGTGCCCGAACTCGAGTAGCTGTACTTGCCGGGCGACTTCTTCAGCTCCGCCAGGAACCCTGCATAGTCGCGCGCCGGAAAGCTGGGGTGCACCGCAATCACATTGGGCGTGGCCGCGATGTTGATGACCGGCGTGAAGTCGGTGATGGGGTCGTAGCCGATGCGCGCATTGATGGCCGGATTGGCTGCCGTGGTCGAGACGGTGGCCATGCCCAGGATGTGGCCGTCTGGGGCGGCCCGTACCACCTCCAGTGCGCCCACCGAGCCACCGCCACCAGCGCGGTTCTCCACGACCACGCTGCCGCCCAGGGCTGCACCCAGCTTTTCCGCCACGATGCGGGCCACGATGTCGGTGGTGCCGCCGGGCGCAAAGGGCACGATCAAACGCACCGGCTTGCTGGGATAGGACGCCTGGGCCCATGACACGGCCGGTGCGGCGCTCAGGGCGCCCAGGGCTGCCAGGGACAGGAGCTTGAGGGTCAAACGCTTCATGCTGGAGACTCCGAAAATGGGTGAACCGCGGGATTATGGTGGGCGTGCGGAAACTCCCCAACCGCAAGCCCCCGAAAGCATCGGGGAATCGTCTTCACATCCGCACTAGGGATCACCCGAGGCGACGCTCACGGCGAAGAACCCTGACCCAGGGCCCACTGGATGTGTTCCGCCACCAACGGCGAGGCGGACCCTAAAGCCGTCTGCAAGGCGCTCCGTGCAGCCCCGCACCACGGGTCTGATGCATCCCTGCACCCGCCGCGCAGCCCGTTGCCCAAGGCCACGGCCAGATTGCGGCGCCAGCGCTCGTAGCCGATGCGCCGGATGGCACTGCCCTCGGTGTGGCGCAGAAAATCAGCCTCGGTCCAGGCCCACAGCGTCAGCAGTTCTGGGTCCTGCATGGCCAAGCGTGGCTCGAAGTCCGGCAGCGTGTGGCGCTGGGCGAACTTGTTCCAGGGACACGCCAATTGACAGTCGTCGCATCCGTAGATTCGGTTGCCCATCAAGGGCCGCCACACGGGATCGATGGGCCCGCTGTGCTCAATGGTCAGGTAACTGATGCAGCGCCGGGCGTCCAGCCGGTAGGGGGCCACGATGGCGCCCGTGGGGCAGGCCTGCAAACACGCACTGCACTGGCCGCAGTGCTCAGTGACGGGCGGCGTCAGTGGCAGCGGCAGGTCGACAAACAACTCGCCCAAGAAAAACAATGACCCGCCTTCACGGTTGAGCAACAGGGTGTGCTTGCCACGCCAACCCAGGCCGCTGCGTTGGGCGAGTTCAACCTCTGCCACGGGAGCCGAGTCGGTGAAGGCGCGGTAGCCGAAGGGGCCAATGCGGGCCTGCAGGCCCTGCGCCAAACGGGCCAGTCGCTGCCGCAACACCTTGTGATAGTCACGCCCTCTGGCATACATAGACACCGTGGCCTGCTGCGGCTGACCCAAGCGCGCCCACTCGGCGCCACGCCAATCCTGGTCGCGGGCTTCGGTGGCGACATCGGCGCCCACACCCGCAACCCCGGCCACAAGGCCTTTGACGTCGCCAGCCTCGTCCGGCGCCCTGCCCCTGTCCGCTGGGCCCGGACCATAGTCCATGCGGGCGGTCACCACGCGAAGGGTACCGGGCACCAGCTCCGCCGGCCGCAAGCGCTTAAGACCATGGGCCGACATGTAGTGCATCGTGCCGGCGAAGCCGGCTTCCAACCAAGCCCTGAATCCTGGCTCAGCACTGCTGAGGTCCACATCCGACACGCCGATCTGTGAGAATCCCAGCGCGCGAGCATCGGCCTGCAGCCAAAGCCAAACCGCCTGAGGATCCACAGGCGGTTTGGCGCCGTCCCCGAGGGCGGGGGGCCCTGAACGCGAACCCTGTGGTGCACCGTGACGCATAGCCCGATTCTAGAAACCGCCACCCTGCACTGGCCCGACGAAGCCGCCTGCGCGCGGGCGGCCGCCGGATTGGCCGCAGCCGCCCCACGCAACGCCGTGATCACGCTCGATGGCGGGCTGGGCGCGGGCAAGACCACCTTTGTACGCCACCTGCTGCAGGCCTTGGGCGTTCAGGGCCGCATCAAGAGCCCCACCTACGCCGTGATGGAGGCCTATGACGTGGGGTGGCCCGTCTCGCACTTCGATTTCTACCGTTTCCAAGACCCACAGGAGTGGGAAGACGCCGGCTTCCGTGATGTGTTTGCCATGCCGGGACTCAAGCTGTGTGAATGGCCCGACAAAGCCCAGGGCTTGATGCCGCCGCCCGACCTGGCGCTTCACCTGCACACCGGCGAAGACGGCCGGCGGGAGGTTCGGGCAGACGCCCTCAGCGTATGCGGTGTTGGGCTCGTGCACGCGATGAGGCCGGCATGAGGCATCACCGTGCGGCCCCGTCGCGCCGCTCCTTTCTGGAGCGTTTGGGCATGGCCTGGTTGATGATGGGCCTGCCCACACAGGCCTGGGCCAGCGTGGTCAAGGCCGTACGGGTGTGGCCTGCCGCGCTGTACACGCGCGTCACGATCGAGTCTGACACCGCCTTGACGGTCAGCCACCAGCGGCTGAGCCAGCCCGAGCGCTTGGTCATCGACATCGAGGGCTTGGAGCTGTCCAACCAATTGCGGGACCTGGTGTCCAAAGTGCAACCGGACGACCCCTTCATCGCCGCCGTGCGCGTGGGGCAGTTTCAGCCGCGTGTGGTGCGGCTGGTGCTCGACCTCAAGCAGGCTGTGGCACCGCAACTGTTCAGCCTGGCGCCCGTGGCCACCTACCAGCACCGTTTGGTGTTCGATCTGCACCCCACGGTGGAGCAGGACCCGCTGCTGCAGTTCCTGCAGGACAAGCTGCGGGCCGAAGGCCAAGCGCAGCGGCAGGTCAACGATGCCCTGGGTGACTTCATCGGCCGCATGGGGCCACGCGAAGCAGCTCCCCCGGCCCCGTCGGCCCCCTCAGCCCAGGCCCAGGCCCAGGCCCAGGCCC
>JACCED010929256.1_pt1 | contig 22267 bp, 24 predicted proteins | sample 7455021 | NCBI WGS metagenome assembly JACCED01 (sample SAMN15323456, study PRJNA562643) | freshwater metagenome | isolation source: river surface water | place: USA:Blue River Watershed | collected 2017-08-19
TCAAATAGAATTTAGAGATCTAAAAGATATACCTTAAATACTAAGACAACAAGAGATTTATCGTAAGAAATTTTTGACAACAGGCCGTTTTCAGCTTGTGGACTCAGGTGTTGTAGTCTTTTCCTCTTCGCTGCGAGGTTTGATCCCACGGGCAACCAACAGTCCGATTTCATAAAGAACGCAGAGTGGGACGGCCAGTAGGAATTGGCTCACGACGTCCGGCGGGGTTACCACGGCCGCAATCACAAAGGCTCCCACGATGACGTAACCGCGCGCATCACTCAGCTGCTTGATCGTCACAATCCCCATTCTGACGAGCAATACGACCGCGACCGGTACCTCAAAGGTGATCCCGAAGGCCAAAAACATTGTCATGACAAATGTCAGGTAGGCCTCGATGTCTGGCGCGGGCGTGATCGACTGGGGTGCAAACGAGGCAATGAAGCTGAAAATTGTCTTGAAGACGACGAAATAACAAAAAGCCATCCCAGCTAAAAAGAGCAAAGAGCTTGAAACAATGAGTGGTAAGGCGAGCTTTTGCTCGTGCTTGTAAAGACCTGGCGCGACGAAAGCCCAGACTTGATAGAGCACGACGGGCAGCGCAATCACAAATGCAGCCATCATGGTGACCTTCACCGGCACCATAAAGGGGGTGATTACACCAGTCGCGATCATTCGTGTGCCCTGCGGCAAGGAGGCCAACATAGGTGCCGCGAGCAGATCGTAAATAACGGAGGCGCCAGGATAGAGAAATAATACGAAAAAGATGACGACGATTGTGCCAACCGCGCGCAACAGGCGCGAGCGCAGCTCAATCAGATGCGACATAAAGCTTTCGTTTTGCTCGCTGGGCTCAGTGGTTTTTTCTGTAGTGCTCAAGATTTTGATCCCGACGTGGGGGTGACCGGAGTCGGCGCGTTAGCGAGTACTTTTTCTGCAGCCTGCGCCTTACGGGCGGCAGACTCAAAGTCAGCGGTGCTGGCAATTTCCATTTCTGTTTGCACTGGAGCGTCAAAGAGCCCAGAGAGCTCTGGTGTTTGTGACGCGTTCGCAAGCGCTGCTTCAGGAGTCATTGCAGCTGCGTCGCTCGTGGTCCCCGGGGTGCTGGCAGTTGAAGGGGCGTACAAGCTGCTATCTTGGCCACCTGATGCATCGATCAGGACAGGGCCATCCGCTGCGGCCTCAGTAACCGCCTGTTTCGATACCGTGTCTGTCGCTGCAGTGTCGAAGGATGTCGCTTCCTTGAAGCTTGATGTTGCTTCATTGAAGGTGGACATTGTGCTTTGCTCAAGCGCTTCTAAGGGCTTGGTCAGCGCGTCACTTGTGCTTTGCAAGCTGCTCTGCACACTTTGTGCGGCGTCCTGCATTTGGTCTTTCAGTTTGCGCAGCTCGTCGAGCTCAACTTCCCGCTGGATGTCGGACTTGACGTCACTTACATAGCGCTGCGCCCGACCCACTAGGTGACCTAGTGTGCGTGCGACTTTGGGGAGGCGTTCGGGACCAATGACGACAAGCGCCACGACTCCGATTACGAGTAGTTCAGTAAAGCTGACATCAAACATGTTTTGTGTACCAAAGTAGCTCCTGACGGAGCGATCCAGCAGAAATTAGTGGGTGCTGGATTTTTCTTTGGCCTGCACATCGACGGTTTCGTTCGAGGCAACACGTTGCGCAGGTGCTGCTTCAGCGGGCGCGGCTCCATCACCCTCTTTGGCGTTTGGATCCTTCATGCCCTCTTTGAAACCCTTCACCGCGCCACCGAGGTCAGCACCAATGTTGCGAATTTTCTTAGTGCCGAAAATAAGTGCAACGATGACCAGAACGATTAACCAGTGCCAAATACTGAAACTACCCATGATGAATCTCCGAATTAGACCCCAGTGGATTTTTGTCCCAACCAGGGACGTTTACCACCCAAAATATGAAAATGCAGGTGAGGGACTTCTTGACCGCCCTCAATGCCAGCATTCGTTGTAAGACGAAATCCTCCGGCTGGCCCCGGATTGCATCCATTTTCGATGGCGATCTGGGGAACCTTAGCCAGCATTCTACCTAACCACAAGGCATCTTCGGGCAGAATATCTTGCATCGATACGACATGCTTACGAGGCACCATCAACAAATGTACAGGTGCAGCAGGGTTGATGTCATGAAAAACCACACAATCCTCATCCTGGTAAACGATTTTTGCCGGGATGCTGCCTTCTACGATCTTACAAAAAATGCACTGTGCGCTCATGATACGTCGTGTTGCCTAAAATTTTGATGACAAATCCCGCCTCTCGGGGCTATTTTTCCGCCCGACTCGCTTTCTCGGCAAGCCCTGACAGTCCTTCGCGGCGGGCAAGCTCCGCTGTGACAAGCTCAGGACGCAGGCCGTTTTCTGTCAGTACAACCAGACAATGAAACCATAAATCGGCCATTTCTGCCACGATCCGGTCGCCTTGCTTGTCTTTTGCTGCCATGACGAGCTCAGTCGCTTCTTCGCCTATTTTTTTGAGCGCTGCTTCGGGCCCTTTTGAAAAAAGCTTGGCGACGTAGGATGTCGACGGATCGCCACCCCGACTGGGTAGTCGGGTTTCAAGTAGGTCAGCCAGTCGGCTAAGAACTGCTTCTGGGTTATCAGTCGTCATTTGTAAATAAGTTCAGGGTCTTTGAGTACTGGATCAACGGTAACCCATTTGAGGGTGGTACCTGACGTATCGCATTGTGAATCGAGCCGCTGATAAAAACAGCTTGCGCGACCCGTGTGGCAGGCAATACCTCCTAGCTGTTCAACTTTTAGCAGGATGACATCGGCATCACAGTCTAATCTCAGTTCCAGCACACGCTGGACATGCCCGGATTCTTCGCCTTTGCGCCACAAACGGCTGCGTGAACGTGACCAAAACACGGCACGCCCCGTTTGCGCAGTTTCAGCGAGCGACTCCGCGTTCATCCAGGCCACCATCAAGATCTGTCCAGTCACAGCGTCTTGTGCGATGGCTGGCACTAAGCCTTGTGCATCAAAGTGCACATCGGCCAGCCATGCGGGCAGATCGGAGTGGTTTGTGGGTGTGGACATATCAACTCCGCCTAACGGGGATCCCGCGAGACGCCATGAAATCTTTTGCCTCGCGCACGGTAAATTCACCGTAGTGAAAAATACTGGCGGCCAGTACCGCGCTCGCTCCACCGAGTGTCACCCCGTCAGCAAGGTGTTGCAATGTGCCGACACCGCCGGAAGCAATGACGGGAACAGCAACCGCATCAGATACTTGACGGGTGAGTTCTAGATCGAAACCAGATTTTGTACCGTCTCGGTCCATGCTGGTGAGCAAGATTTCACCTGCGCCGTACTCGGCCATTTTGCGGGCCCATGCGACCGCGTCAATGCCCGTTCCTTTGCGGCCGCCGTGGGTGAAGACTTCCCATGTCGGTGTGGGGGCATCTTTCACGCGTCGCGCGTCGATCGCAACAACGATACATTGCGAGCCGTGATAATCCGAGGCTGCGCGTACGAGGTCAGGGTTGGCCACCGCAGCGCTGTTCATTGAAATCTTATCTGCGCCAGCATTGAGTAAGCGCTGCACATCGCTGACTTGGCGCACGCCACCCCCAACCGTGAGGGGGATGAACACTTGGGATGCGACTTGTTCGATGATGGGCAAAATTAAATCGCGGCCATCGCTGGTTGCCGTGATGTCTAAAAAAGTGAGCTCATCGGCACCTTGCTCGTTGTAGCGGCGCGCAATCTCAACGGGATCGCCTGCATCAACAAGCTGAACAAAATTGACGCCTTTTACGACGCGTCCTGCTGTCACGTCTAAACAAGGAATAATGCGACGAGTCAGTCCGCTGACCGCGCTCGACGCCGTTGCAATGGTCATGGCGAAAGTTCGTCAGCGCGTTGTTGCGCAGCTTCGAAGTCCAGCGTACCTTCGTAGATGCTGCGACCGAGAATAGCGCCCTCGATACCCTCTTCTTCGACAGCGCACAGCGCATCGATGTCACGCAAGTCTGTAACTCCACCCGAAGCAATCACCGGGATACGAACGTGTTGAGCCAGGCGAACGGTTGCTTCGATATTGACACCGCTCAGCATGCCGTCTCGACCGATGTCGGTGTAGATAATTGCTTCGCAGCCGTAGTCCTCGAATTTTTTAGCTAAATCCGTGACGTCATGTTTGGTCAGCTTGCTCCAGCCATCGGTTGCAACTTTGCCATCTTTCGCGTCTAGTCCGACGATGATGCTTCCGGGGAAGGCACCGCATGCGTCATGCAAAAAGCCAGGGTTCTTGACGGCGGCGGTACCGATAATGACATACGAGATACCGAAATCAAGATAGCGTTCAATCGTATCGAGGTCGCGAATGCCCCCGCCGATTTGCACGGGCATTTCAGAGCCCACAGAATTAACGATCGCCTTGATCACGGCTTCGTTCTTCGGCTTGCCAGCAACGGCACCGTTAAGATCCACGAGGTGCAGGCGACGAGCGCCCAGGTCATACCAGTGTGTTGCCATGGCGGCGGGATCTTCGGAGAAGATGGTCGCATCCTCCATGTCGCCTTGGCGGAGTCTTACACAGCGACCGTCTTTGAGGTCAATTGCAGGGATCAGCAGCATGTCATTGAGTGAACGTTGGGTTAAGGATTCCAGTCTACAAAATTACGGTAGAGACGCAAACCGGGATCAGCACTTTTTTCAGGGTGAAACTGGACGGCAAAGATATTTTCGTGCGCAACGGCGCAGGTAAACAGCACACCGTACTGACTCTCGCCAACTGTCAACGCAGAATCGCTCGGCACGGCATAGTAACTGTGTACAAAATAAAATGGCGTTGCGTCTGGAATGCCAGTCCAGAGCGCATGGGGGCGCTTCTGATACACAGGGTTCCATCCCATATGCGGCACTTTTAGTCGGTTAGCGCGGTCTGTTTGATCGCCAAGTTGCTCTGCAAAGAGCGGCCCCTTGAAGCGCTTGACCTCGCCTTTGAAGATACCCAGACTCGTTGTGTTGCCTTCGTCGCTACGTTCAAAGAGCATTTGTTCGCCCACACAAACGCCCAGCAAGGGCTTGTTGCGTGCGGCACGTACAACCGCATCGCGCAAACCTGCTTCGTCTAATGTACGTATGCAGTCCGCCATGGCGCCTTGTCCGGGAAACACGACCCGATCTGCCGCATCAATATCTTGAGCGTGCTTGCACAGGCGAATGTCAGCCTCGGGTGCTGCGTGGCGCAACGCCCGTTCGACGGAGTGGTAGTTGCCCATCCCGTAGTCGACGATGGCAATGGAAGTCATACGCTACAGAACGCCTTTGGTCGAGGGCACCACGCCAGCAATGCGCGGGTCAAGTTCGAGCGCCATGCGTAGCGCGCGCCCCGTTGCTTTGAAAATCGTTTCGCACTGGTGGTGCGCGTTGACTCCACGCAGGTTGTCGATATGCATCGTTAAGAGAGCGTGGTTGACGAGCCCTTGAAAAAATTCAATGGTCAGATCCACGTCGAAGTCACCGACGCGCGCGCGGGTGAACGGCACATGAAACTGCAATCCGGGCCGACCTGAAAAGTCGACAACAACCCGCGACAGCGCCTCGTCGAGTGGCACGTATGCGTGACCGTAACGACGAATGCCCGCTTTGTCGCCCACAGCTTTGGCAATTGCTTGCCCAATCGTGATGCCAACGTCTTCGACTGTGTGGTGCGCGTCAATGTGCAGGTCACCCTCTGCGTGGACTTCCAGGTCGATCAAGCCGTGGCGTGCAATCTGGTCAAGCATGTGATCCAGAAAAGGCACGCCGGTATTTAGCTTTTGGCGGCCGGTGCCATCTAGATTGATCGCTACGCGAATACGCGTCTCGTTGGTGTTGCGGGTGATTTCTGCAGTACGCATGTCGTGCACTCGTGTCGTCGGACTCGATATTGTATGGCGGTCTGGGCCGTTTATGACTGATGTAAGCGGTTTACTTACCTGTGAGGCGGAAACTTGCGCTTGCTGCGTGCGCAGACAGACCCTCTCCCAGAGCGAGTTCGTTGGCAATTTTGCCCAATGTTTGCGCCCCAGTGGCCGATACATGGATCAAGCTCGAGCGCTTTTGGAAGTCGTAGACGCCTAAAGGCGACGAGAATCGCGCGGTGCGTGAGGTAGGCAAGACATGATTTGGGCCCGCGCAATAGTCGCCAAGGGCTTCTGAACTATGCGATCCCATAAAAATGGCCCCAGCGTGGCGCAGACTTGGCAGCCACTTCTCTGGATGCTCGGTCGATACCTCTAGGTGCTCGGGTGCGATACGGTTACTGATCTCGCACGCTTCGGCCAGGTCTCGCACATGAATCAGTGCGCCGCGATCACGCAGACTTGTGCGAATAATGTCGGCACGCGGCATCGTTGGCAAGAGGCGCGTGATCGAAGCCTCGACTGCATCAAGATACTCTGCATCTGGGCAGAGCAAGATCGCCTGGGCTAGTTCGTCGTGTTCTGCCTGTGAAAACAGGTCCATCGCGATCCAGTCGGCTGGCGTCTTACCGTCACAAATAATCAGAATTTCACTGGGACCGGCGATCATGTCGATCCCAACCGTGCCAAACACGCGTCGTTTAGCTGCCGCCACGTAGGCATTTCCCGGTCCGACGATTTTGTCGACCGCAGGGACGGTTTGCGTGCCGTAGGCGAGTGCGCCAATCGCTTGGGCGCCGCCGATCGCAAAACAACGATCAACACCGGCAATAGCGGCCGCCGCTAACACCATCGCGTTACGTTGGCCTTGGGGCGTAGGTGTAACCATGATGACTTCGGCGACACCCGCCACTTTGGCCGGGATCGCATTCATGAGCACCGAAGAGGGATAGGCGGCTTTGCCGCCAGGCACGTAAAGACCCACTCGATCTAGAGGTGTAATTTGTTGTCCAAGTCGCGTCCCGTCCTGCTCAACGTAAGACCAACTTTCTTGACGTTGATGCTGGTGATAGGCGCGTACACGCTCAGCCGCGATTTCCAGCGCCTGTCTTTGGGGGGCAGGAAGCGCAGTGAGCGCTTGCTTCCATTGTTCGGCCGGAATCTCTAGCGCCGCGACGTTTGGCGCATTGACTTGGTCAAATTGATTGGTCAGCTCGAGTAGCGCGGCATCCCCTTCGTGACGGATGCGCTGCAAAATTCGAGCGGCCGCCGCGTCGATGGCGTCGTCCTGCTCTGCATCAAACGCGAGCAGTTTTTTGAGGGTGGATTCGAAATCCGGTGCGCTGGAGCGTAGCCTGGTGATGGTCGACATGATTACTTACGGCTCGCGCGTTCGAAGGCATCTAGGAGAGGTTGCAATTGCGCGTGGCGGGTCTTGAGCGCTGCGCGGTTGACCACAAGCCTCGATGAAATTGGCATGATGTCCTCAACCGCAACGAGGTCGTTGGCCTTGAGGGTGTTGCCAGTTGAGACGAGATCGACGATTGCATCGGCCAAGCCAACAAGGGGCGCTAGCTCCATCGAGCCATAGAGCTTAATGAGATCGACGTAGACCCCTTTGGTGGCGAAGTGCTCGCGCGCTGCCTGCGTGTACTTTGTGGCGACGCGCAGTCGTGCCCCTTGGTGTACGGCTGCGCTGTAATCAAAGCCTTTGCGCACGGCCACGGCTAATCTGCATTTTGCGATATTCAGATCAATCGGTTGATATAGGCCTCCTGGGTGCTGTGCGGCATGTTCAATCAACACGTCTTTGCCCGCGATTCCTAGGTCTGCCGCTCCATACTCAACGTATGTAGGGACGTCCGAGGCACGCACGATAATCAAGCGTAGATTAGGATCACTGGTTGCAATGATCAGTTTGCGGGATTGCTCGGGATTTTCGCTGACGCGAATACCTGCAGCCTCGAGCAGAGGCAGAGTTTCTTCAAAAATGCGCCCTTTGGAGAGCGCCATGGTCAGCGGCCGAGCGAGCGCTTGCGAGCTCATGGGATTTCCTTCAACTTGTAATTCTTTCGATGTTAGCGCCTAAGGCCCTAAGTTTGTGTTCCATGCGCTCATAACCACGGTCTAAGTGGTAGATTCGCTCAACGAGCGTTTCGCCTTCAGCGGCGAGCCCCGCGATCACCAAGCTGGCCGACGCACGTAAATCTGTAGCCATCACCGTTGCACCAGAGAGCTTTTCTACACCGCGTACGACCGCCGTATGGCCGTCGATGTCGATATTTGCGCCAAGGCGCAAGAGCTCCTGAACATGCATATAGCGATTTTCAAAAATCGTCTCGACGATCACCGCGGTTCCCTCAGCAATTGTGTTGAGGGCCATGAGCTGAGCCTGCATGTCCGTGGCGAAGCCGGGATACTCGTGTGTGCGAAAGTCGACCGCGCGCGGGCGCTTATGCATGGAGGCTTGGATCCAATCGTCGCCGCAGGTGATGCTCAGTCCTGCTTCGGTGAGTTTGGCAATCGTCGCGCCCATTGTCTGGGGGGCGGCATGGCGTAAGGTGATGTCACCACCCACGGCACCCACTGCGCATAGAAAACTGCCAGCTTCAATGCGGTCGGCGATGACGTTATGGGTTGCTCCGTGCAGTGACGCGACGCCGTCGATGACGATGCGGTCGGTGCCGTGACCCTTGATGCGGGCTCCCATTTTGATCAGTAGCTCTGCTAGGTCGACAACTTCTGGCTCGCGCGCAGCGTTCTCAAGAACGGTTTGTCCCTCGGCGAGCACAGCAGCCATCATCAAGTTCTCGGTACCCGTGACGGTCACCATGTCGGTGCGAATCACGGCACCTTGCAAGCGCTTGGCTTTTGCAATAACAAAACCATGTTCGATGCGGATGTCCGCTCCGAGCGCGGCTAAGCCGCGTATGTGCTGATCGACCGGGCGTTGTCCGATTGCGCAACCACCAGGCAAGCTCACGCGAGCCTCGCCAAACCGGGCGAGCAAGGGGCCAAGCACCAGAATTGACGCGCGCATTGTCTTGACCAATTCGTATGGCGCTTCAAGGGACGAGAGCTGATCAGCGGTAATGCTGACGGTGTTGCCTGCATCCCGCTCGCAGCGCACGCCCATCTGACCTAGCAACTTTAAGGTTGTCGAGATGTCATTGAGACGGGGAACATTGGTCAGGGTGATCGTATCGGCCGTGAGCAGACCCGCGCACAAAATAGGGAGCGCAGCATTTTTTGCACCCGAGACGCTGATCTCGCCCTTGAGCTGTCTGCCGCCTGTAATCCGCAACTTATCCATTAGCGACTTCCGTTGAACTCTTCAGGAGTTAACGTACGCATGGACAGTGCGTGGATCTCTTGCTTCATACGATCGCCCAGGGCGGCATAGACGAGTTGGTGACGGGCAATCGGGCGCTTGCCCGCAAAAGCCGTACTGACGATCACCGCCTCGAAATGGGATCCGTCACCCGTCACTTCGATATGCACGCAGTCCAGGCCTGCGGCGATATAAGTGCGAATGTCTTCTGGGGTGGGCAACATAGTGGTCAAGGTCCTTTTAAGTTCTCAGTTTGTAGCCATTGCCAAGCAGTCTAAGGGCAAAAAGCGTCAGTACGCCAAACACGCCTGCGACAACAGCTAGGCTATGCCAGGGTGATACGTCCGCAACGCCAAAAAAACCGTACCGAAAGCCGTCAATGGTGTAGAACAAAGGGTTCCAATGCGACACATGTTGCCAAAAAACAGGCAACGAATGAATCGAATAAAAAACCCCAGATAGAAATGTAGCAGGCATGATCAAAAAGTTTTGAAATGCGGCGAGTTGATCAAACTTTTCAGAGGTCAGTCCGGCAATGAGCCCGAGAATCGACATAATTCCGCAGGAAAGAATTGCGAAGACAAGCATCCAGATAGGATGCTTAACCGAGAGAGGCGTAAAGTAAAGCGACACAAGCCAGACGCATGCCCCGACGGCTATGCCCCGTACGATGCCAGCCAACATGTAGGCGCTAAAAAACTCACGATGCGTAATGGGCGGCAGCAGCACAAAAACGAGGTTGCCAGTTACGCGACTTTGGATGAGCGACGACGATGGATTTGCAAAGGCATTTTGCAGCATGCTCATCATCATGAGACCAGGGATGAGAAAGGCGGTGTAAGGCACGCTCCCATATACCTGGACGCGATCTTGCAGGACTTGCGCAAAAATCACCAGATACAGCAAAGCCGTAATGACCGGTGCAGCGATTGTTTGAAAGCCAACTTTCCAAAAGCGCAGCAATTCTTTGCCCAGCAGTGTCGGAAATCCGGAGCCTGCGCCAGCGCGCACAGAGAGAATGGGTGTGCTCATGCTTGTTCCCCAGCGGAGCGTGCTTCATCGGCATTCATAATCTGTACGAACGCTTCTTCGAGTGTTCCGCCCGTACGCGCGAGCAGCGCTTTGGTCGTATCCAGTGCCACGAGTTTGCCGCGCTTGAGCATTGCGATGCGGCTACACAGCGACTGGGCTTCTTCAAGGTAGTGCGTGGTCAATAAAATGGTGTGGCCAGCCCGATTGAGTCTGGAAATAAACTCCCACAAGCTTCGACGCAAGTCAACGTCTACGCCAGCTGTCGGTTCATCCAAGATAATCACGGGCGGGCGATGCACTAAAGCTTGCGCGACTAGCACGCGGCGTTTCATGCCACCAGACAGCGCGCGCATATTCTCATCGGCTTTGTCGGTTAGGCCTAGATTGGCAAGGATTTCATCGATCCAGTCATCATTGCGACGAAATCCAAAATAGCCAGACTGAATGCGCAGCGTTTCACGCACGGTAAAAAACGGATCGTAGACGAGCTCTTGGGGGACCACGCCGAGCGAGCGGCGCGCTGCCTGATAGTCGGTGACAACATCGTGACCGCAGATGCTTGCGCGACCCGCGGTGGGGCGGCTCAATCCAGCCAGCACGGAAATCAGTGTCGTTTTGCCAGCGCCGTTCGGACCGAGCAAAGCAAAAAACTCTCCGTGATCAACAGTGAACGAGACATCGGTGAGCGCTTGAAAACCAGGACCTGATGGAGGCATAAACAAGCCACGCCACCCGTTCGCACGCGGCGCATAGGTTTTAGAAATATGTTCGAGGGAAACAGCGTGCATAAATGTTATTGAGCCCGTTTGTTGAGTGCTGCGATCAGACCATCGATCCCACTCTTACTGATTTCTTGTGTGAATTGATTGCGATAGTTTTCGATCAACCAGATGTTTTCAACGTTCAGATCGTAAATCTTCCAGCCAGCAGCTGTTTTTTCAAGTCGGTAGTCCAGAGCGATCGGCTGCGTGTTGCTGCCTTGCATGACCTGTGACTTCACAACCACATCAGCCGCTGCGGCGTCGCCACGAAACGGCAGCGCTTTCATCGAGGTACCAGCGTCGACACGCGTAAATGCGCCGCTATAGGTACGCGCCAGTGTGCCTCGAAACGCTTTAACCAGCGCTGCACGTTGTTCTGGTGTGGCATCTCGCCAGTTGCGCCCAGCGGCGAGGCGGGTTGTTTTCTCAAAGTTGACGTACGGCAGAATCAGTTCGTCGACAATCTGATTGATCCGCGCGGTGTCACCAGCCTTGACCGCAGCATCTGCTTTGAGTGCGGCGAGTACCTGATCTGCAACTTGCTGCACGAATTCGTTCGGCGCACCCATCGCGTCTGGTTTGGTCTGCGCTTGCGCCGTGACACCAAAGGCTACGCTTAACAGAACGATGATCGTTGTAGAGAGGCGCGAAAAAAAGAGAGTCATGTTGGTCGTACCTTGCTATTTTTTGTCAGAAATACCTAGGGATTTTTTATCTGCCGCTTCTGCTTCAAAGTCGTCGTAATTTGGCAGAGCTTCAGCTTCGGCCCCTGGGCCGCGCACTTGCGCGCTGCGACGCTTCAGATAGGCGTCACGAATGAAGCTGTAACGGTCAAGCGCGGTGCGGTCAATGACGTTAGAAATGTCGAGGAGCGCTTCGCGTCTGACGACTGCTTCTAAGCCATAGAGGGAGTTTCTTAGATCAATATTGCTGACGGTTGAACCCCATCCGACTTGGTTGACGTAAAGGTCAACGATTTTTCCTGAACCATCGCGCGGTGTGGATGAACCGATAATTGGCAGCACAACGTACGGACCCGAGCTGACGCCCCACACGCCGAGCGTGACTCCGAAGTCATTCGGGATGCGCTGTGCACCGCGTGCGCTTGCAAGATCAAGACAGCCACCTAGACCGGCCGTGGTGTTCAATAGAATGCGGCCCATCGTATTGAGCGCATCCACTTGACGACCTTGTATTGCGCTATTGAACATAGACCAGACATCGCCGATATTCAGGAAGATATTGTAAATACAGGTGCGTACCGGCTGCGGTGTGATGAAGGCATAAGCCTCGGCAACGGGTTTGAATACTGCACGATCAATAGTTTCATTGAACTCAAACATCGCGCGGTTGGAGGCTTCAAAGGGATCGACCGGGTTCGCGTTGCCAACGGGTGAGGTGGTGACACAACCCGTCAATACTGTCAGACTGAATGCGCTGATCCACCGAATGAAAGATGTCTTGTTCATGTTGTGACAGCGTTACTTTGCCGCCGGGGCTGTTGGTGCCTGCGGACTGCCTTGCTTTTCGGCCTGCCCGTAGAGAAATTGGCTGATGAGGCTTTCAAGGACGATCGCACTCTGTGTCATTTTGATGGTTGCGCCGGCAGCGAGATTGGCATCATCACCGCCTGGCTCGATGCCAATGTATTGTTCCCCAAGCAAGCCCGAGGTTAGAATTTTTGCCGAGGAGTCCAGCGGAAACTGATAAGACTTTTCCATTTGAAGCGTCACGACCGCTTGAAAAGTTTTCTCGTCGAGAGTGATTGAGGCCACGCGCCCCACCACAACGCCGGCGCTCTTGACGGGTGCGCGCACTTTCAGACCCCCGATGTTGTCGAACTTCGCTATTAAGGCGTAGGTTGGCGCAAAAGAGAAGCTGCTGAGATTCCCCGCACGCAAAGCAAGAAAGGTCAAAGCGATTGCGCCAAGCAATACAAAGAGCCCTACCCACCAATCTGTTTTTTCATTGGACATTTTTGACTCCGAAATTAGTTGCTGAACATTAGAGCGGTCAGCAGAAAATCGAGACCGAGTACGGCGAGCGAGCCCGCGACCACGGTGCGTGTTGTTGCGCGCGCGACACCTTCAGGCGTGGGGCGCGCTTGCCAACCTTCGAAAAGCGCGATCAGGGTAACGGCCACACCAAATACGACACTTTTGATGACGCCATTCATGACGTCTTTCCAGACATCGACCCCACTTTGCATTTGAGACCAAAAGGCGCCGGTATCAATACCGATCAACAGGACCCCGACAATCCAGCCGCCCAGAATGCCGACCATTGAGAACACGGCTGCCAAAATTGGCATGGCAATGACGCCCCCCCAAAAGCGTGGGGCCAATACCCGACGCACCGGATCGACGGCCATGACTTCCATGGCGGCGAGCTGTTCGCCCGCCTTCATTAACCCGATTTCCGCGGTGAGCGACGTCCCAGCTCGGCCAGCGAACAGTAATGCCGTCACCACGGGACCGAGCTCACGCGTGAGAGACAGTGCCACAAGCAAGCCTAGCGCCTCTTCTGAGCCGTAACGATTGAGCGTGTAATAGCCTTGAAGACCCAGAACGAAGCCTACGAAGAGGCCCGATACGGCAATGATCAACAACGAATGGTTGCCGATGAAATGAATCTGCTGCGACACCAGACGCGGTCGCTTGAGTGCAATGCTACTTACGGAAAGCAAGCGCATAAAGAACCGTGTGAACACACCAAGACCAATGATGCGTGTGCGTACTGCTGCTCCGAGGGCTGAGAGGCCGCGTGGCGACGTCATTGCGCAACTCCTTGACGGCTCAACCAAGACTCAAAGGCTGGCGTGCTTGGATATTCGAACGGGACAGGCCCGTCAGGGTATCCGTTTAAAAATTGTTGCACGTAAGGGTCGGTCGAAGCGTGCAGCGTGGCAGGGGTGCCGTGCGCTTTGATACAGCCCTGGCCGACTAAATAGACCTGATCCGCAATCGCGAATGATTCGGCGATATCGTGGGTGATCACGACGCTGGCGCAGCCAAGACGGTCAGAGAGGCTGCGAATGAGTCGTGCCGTAATGCCTAACGAGATTGGATCCAGCCCAGCGAAAGGTTCGTCATAGAGAACGAGTTCGGGCTCAAGAATGACCGCGCGTGCCAAGGCAACGCGGCGGGCCATTCCACCGGAGATTTCAGAAACCTTGAGATGTGCCGCGCAGCGCAAGCCGACCGCTTCCAATGTGTTAAGTACACGCGTGAGCATGTCGGCAGGCGTGAGTTTGGCATGCTCGCGCAGCGGAAAGGCGACGTTTTCAAAGACGTTTAAGTCAGTGAAAAGCGCACCTTGCTGAAATAAAACCCCCATGCGTTGCCGCAAGCCTTGCAGTTGACGGGCATCGGCGCGCGCGAGGTCTTGATCGAATAATGTCACGATGCCAGCACGCGCCCGTAACTGTCCCGTCGCAGCACGTAGCAATGTTGTTTTACCCGAACCGGAGCCCCCCATCATGGCAACAACCTGGCCGCGAGAGACCTCGAGCGAAATATCGCGCAATACTGTGAAATCGCCATAGCCTAAAGAGACGCTATCTAGGCGCAGCACCGGATTGTTGGAGGCGGAGGCGGGCGAGGGCATGATGAGCCAAAAGGATCGGGTCTTGGCCGTAGAGCTCAGTCAGAGCTTGTCGGCAATCTGTGGACGCATTGTAGCCCCGAGAGGGTCTCGTCTGCGACGCTCTCGCAGAGTCTGAGAGGTCTTTACCGCGCTTGGATATTGGCAGCGCGGATGACCTGTGCCCACTTTGCTGTTTCGCTACGCATAAAGTCACCAAACTGCTCGGGGGTGCCTCCCATGGCTTCGCTGCCCACGCTGGAAATAGCCTGAGCGACGTCCGGATCTTTCAAAATTTCATTGAAAAGCTGATTCAGCCGGCTGATGATGGGGGCTGGCGTCCCAGCAGGCACCACAATCCCTTGCCAGTTGTAGGATTCAAAGCCTTTTATGCCACTCTCAGCCATTGTCGGAACGTCCGGAAGGATGGTGAGCCGCTTTTGAGAGGTCACAGCGAGAGGCCTGACGCGGCCGGCCTGGATCGAAGGCAGCGCGGCATATCCCATTTCAAACATCATGCTGAGATGGCCTGCCATCAAATCCGTCGCGGCGGGTGAACCGCCTTTGTAGGGCACATGCACAATATCGATCTTTGCCGACTCGCGGAACATTTCGCCTGATAAATGATGTGCACCGCCCACGCCAGAGGAGCCGAAGGTAAGCTTTCCGGGCGTTTTCGAGGCGAGCGCGATAAGTTCGGCCAACGTTTTGACGGGCAACGCATTTGCCACGCTTAGAACAAGCGGACTATTCTCGATCAAAATGACCGGAGCGAGGTCTTTTATTGGATCGTATGGCAGCTTCGCCATCAATGAAGGATTCACGGCGAGCGGAGCTAGGTTGCCCGACCCGAGGGTGTAGCCATCCGGCGCGGCCTTCGCGATTAAGGCTGTGCCGATGACACCACCAGCGCCGCCTTTGTTTTCGACAACGACGGGTTGCCCAATTTTGTCAGAGAGTTTGCGAGCCAGCAGTCGCATGCGTGTGTCAGAAAAGCCGCCAGGCGCATAGGGCACGATCAGGGTAATGGCTTTATTGGGCCAGCCTGCAGGCACATTCGTCTGCGCCTGCACCCCTAAAGAGAGGGCGGCACAAACAGCAAACAGGGCTGATCGTACAAAACGTGGCAGCAATTGCATAGCGCGGCTCCTGAGCAGCTGGGTGCTTACCTTAGCGAGGCAAAACGCTCGAGCCCATCAAGAACTCATCCACTGCGCGTGCGCACTGGCGACCTTCCCGAATTGCCCAAACAACCAAAGATTGACCACGACGCATATCACCCGCCGCGAAAACTTTGTCCACACTGCTACGGTAGTCATCCGTGTTGGCGCGTGCATTGCCACGTGGATCTTGATCGATGCCGAATGCTTTGAGCACGTTGCTGACAGGAGCGACAAAGCCCATTGCCAACAAGACAAGATCAGCTTGAATATCGAATTCAGAGCCCTTCACTTCTTGCATTTTCAGCTGACCCGTCGACTCATCCTTTACCCACTCAACGCGGCAAGCGACGAGCTTTTCGACCTTACCGTTTTTGCCGACTAACGATTTCGTGGTGAGTGCCCAGTCACGCTCAGCACCCTCTTCGTGTGAGGAGGAGGTGCGCAATTTTGCGGGCCAGTAAGGCCAAGTCAGCGCTTTGTTTTCGCTTTCGGGAGGACGTGGCATCAGCTCGATTTGCGTGACCGACTTTGCGCCGTGACGATTGCTTGTGCCAACGCAGTCTGAGCCGGTGTCACCACCGCCGATCACGACAACGTGCTTACCCTTTGCAATCACTTGACCAGGCACTTTGTCTCCTGCAACCACTTTGTTTTGTGGGCGGAGGAAGTCCATCGCGTACATGACGCCGTCAAGCTCGCGGCCGGTGACAGGCAAATCGCGTGGTGTTTCACAGCCACCCGCCAAGACGATCGCATCAAATTCCTTTTTAAGCGCTTCCGGTGTCTTAACGGTGAGTGCCTTATCGGGAGAGTCGCCTGCTTGACCGATGTAGTGCGACGTTTTGAAGGTAACGCCTTCGGCCTGCATTTGCGCAACGCGCTGATCGATCAATTGTTTTTCAAGTTTGAAGTCGGGAATGCCATAGCGCAGCAAACCACCGATCCGATCATTTTTTTCAAAGACGGTGACGTCGTGACCGACACGTGCCAATTGCTGAGCGCAAGCGAGACCCGCAGGGCCCGAACCGATGACAGCGACTTTTTTGCCAGTCTTCTGCTCAGGGAGTTGAGGAACAACCCAGCCTTCAGACCAACCCTTATCAATGATGGCGTGCTCGATGGACTTGATGCCGACCGCGTCGTTATTGATGTTGAGTGTGCACGCAGCCTCGCAGGGTGCGGGGCAAATACGACCCGTAAACTCGGGGAAGTTGTTGGTTGAGTGCAGCACGTCCAACGCACCGCGCCAGTTTTGGCGATAAACAAGATCATTCCAATCAGGGATGATGTTGTTGACGGGACAGCCGTTATTACAGAACGGGATGCCACAGTCCATGCAACGCGCGGCTTGCTTGCCTGCCTGTTCGTCTGTCAGGTGCAGTACAAATTCGCGCCAGTGCTTGAGTCGATTTGCGGGGGCTTCAGACGCTTCTTGCAAACGATCGACTTCGAGAAATCCAGTAATTTTTCCCATGATGATTCCTTAAGCAGCTTTAGGCTGAGGGTTAGCGGCACGCCACATTTCACCGAGCGCGCGCTTGTAGTCGACAGGCATGACTTTGATAAATTTGGAGCGAGCGCTTTCCCAATTGCTGACAAGGTCGCGCGCACCGAAACTGCCTGTGTAGCGGAAGTGGTTTTCGACCAAACGTTTGAGGATGACTTCATCGGTTTCACGTTCGCCACCGCGAGTCATGCTGTGCCAGACGTCAATGCCTTGAACTTTTTGTTGCTCAGTTGAGGCAAGAACTGGCTCGATTTCAACCATCGTCATATTGCAACGTTCGGCGAAGGTTTTTTCTGGGTCCCACACGTAGGCCACACCACCGGACATACCCGCGGCGAAGTTACGGCCTGTCTGACCGAGGACGACAACTGTCCCACCCGTCATGTATTCACAACCATGATCGCCCGTGCCTTCAACAACTGCGGCAGCACCGGAGTTCCGAACGGCAAAACGCTCGCCTGCGACACCATTGAAATACGCTTCGCCGGCTGTCGCACCGTACAACACAGTATTGCCGATGATGATGTGCTCAGGACCAAAGCCACGGAAGTCATTGGGCGAGCGGACGATGATTCGACCGCCTGACAAGCCTTTGCCCACATAGTCATTACCTTCGCCAACCAGATCAAGCGTGATGCCACGGGCGAGGAATGCACCAAAACTTTGGCCTGCCGTTCCGTTGCACTGAATGTGGATCGTGTCATCAGGTAGACCTTCATCGCCGTAGCGTGAGGCGATGCGACCAGACAACATTGCGCCGATTGTGCGGTTGCGGTTGCGGACCGGAACGATGAAGGAGACTTTCTCTCCACGCTCGATGGCAGCTTTGCTGCGTTCGATGAGCTCGTGATCAAGTGCGGCTTCAAGCCCGTGATCCTGACCTTCGATCTGGCGGCGTGGGCTGTCGTTACCTGGTTGATAGAAGACACGGCTGAAGTCTAGGCCGTGTGCTTTCCAGTGCTCGATGCTGGCGCGTGTGTCGAGTAAGTCAACGCGACCAACGAGATCATCAAAGTTGCGAATGCCCAGTTGAGCCATAATTTCGCGTACTTCTTCAGCAACAAAGAAGAAATAGTTCACGACATGCTCAGGCTTGCCCTGGAATTTTGCGCGTAGCACCGGGTCTTGCGTCGCAACGCCGACAGGGCAGGTGTTCAGATGGCATTTGCGCATCATGATGCAACCTTCCACGACTAGCGGCGCGGTGGCAAAGCCAAATTCATCGGCACCCAACAAGGCACCAATTGCAACGTCGCGCCCTGTCTTCATTTGACCGTCTGCTTGAACACGGATGCGGCTGCGCAACTGGTTCAGCATCAGTGTCTGCTGGGTCTCGGCTAGGCCAAGCTCCCAGGGGGTACCAGCATGCTTGATGGAGGAAACGGGCGAGGCACCCGTGCCACCATCATGGCCGGAAATTGTGACGTGATCCGCTTTTGCTTTTGCCACACCAGCGGCGACAGTACCTACACCAACTTCCGACACGAGCTTGACTGAGATCGATGCTTTGTCATTGACGTTTTTGAGGTCATGAATAAGCTGTGCCAGATCTTCGATCGAGTAGATATCGTGATGGGGTGGCGGCGAAATCAGGCCGACGCCAGGGACGGAGCAGCGCAACTTGGCGATGTATTCAGATACTTTGTGACCGGGGAGCTGACCGCCTTCGCCAGGCTTGGCTCCTTGAGCCATTTTGATCTGAATTTGGTCTGCGCTCGACAGATATTCGGCGCTGACACCGAAGCGTCCAGACGCGACTTGTTTGATCTTCGAGCGCATTGAGTCACCCGCCTGCAGTGGAACATCTGCAGCAATGCGATCTGCACCGAGTTCGGAGGCTAACGTTGCGCCTGCGACGATACCGCTCTTACCTGTTCGCAGTTCGTTTCGATAGCGCAGCTCGTCTTCACCGCCTTCACCGGTGTTGGATTTGCCGCCGATGCGGTTCATCGCAACAGCCAACACGGAGTGCGCTTCAGTTGAAATGGAGCCCAACGACATTGCGCCCGTCGCGAAGCGTTTGACGATCTCTTTGGCGGGTTCGACTTCGTCGAGTGAAATCGCACGTGCCGGATCAACTTTGAACTCAAACAAACCGCGTAGCGTCATGTGACGGCGACTTTGGTCATTGATGAGCTGCGCGTATTCTTTATAAGTGCGGTAGTTGTTGGCACGCGTTGCGTGTTGCAACTTAGCGATCGAGTCCGGCGTCCACATGTGGTCTTCACCGCGAACGCGGAAGGCATATTCACCACCAGCATCCAGTGCGTTTGCCAAGACCGGGTCGTTACCGAACGCGGCGCGGTGTGTGCGGAGTGCTTCTTCGGCAACCTCGAAGATTCCGATGCCTTCAATCGTGCTGGCTGTACCGGAGAAGTACTTGTTGACCAACGCTGTGCGCAAGCCAACGGCCTCAAAAATTTGAGCGCCGCAGTAAGACATGTAGGTTGAGATGCCCATTTTGGACATCACTTTATTCAAGCCTTTGCCGATTGCCTTGATGTAGTTTTTGATCGACTTGTCTGCATCTTTACCCATCGTTGCGAGGGTTTCCAGTGCAAGATACGGGTGGATCGCTTCGGCGCCGTAGCCACCGAGCAAGGCGAAGTGATGGACCTCACGCGCCGAACCGGTTTCAACAACGATACCGGTGTTGGTGCGCAAGCCTTCGCGAATAAGATGCTGGTGAATCGCTGATGTTGCAAGTAATGCTGGGATTGCAACGTGTGCGCTGTCGACGTTGCGGTCAGTCAGAATCAGTACGGTTGAGCCACTCTTCACAGCGTCGACTGCGCGTGCGCATAGTGCCGCCAGGCGCGCTTCGATACCGTCTGCCCCCCAGGCTGCTGGGTAGCTGATGTTGAGCTCCGAGCTGCGGAATTTGTCGCCTGTGACTTCAGAGATTGCGCGGATGCGCGCCATTTCTTTAAAGTCGAGGATAGGCTGCGTGACTTCAAGACGCAGTGGTGGGTTGACGTTGTTGATATCTAACAGGTTTGGCTTGGGTCCAATGAACGACACAAGCGACATCACCATTTGTTCGCGAATCGGGTCAATGGGTGGGTTTGTCACCTGCGCAAACAGCTGTCGGAAGTAGTTGTAAAACGGCTTGGCGCGGCTCGATAAGATCGCGAGCGGGGCGTCGTTACCCATCGAGCCAATGGCCTCTTCGCCTGATTCGGCCATCACTTCGAGGACAAATTTGTAATCTTCTTGTGTCCAGCCAAAAGCTTGTTGGCGGTCAAGGAGGGACGCGGGCGCACCAATTGGCGCATCTACTTTTGTTGGAGAAGGCAAGGAGTCGAGCTTGACGCGCAGGCGATCGATCCATTGACGGTATGGTCGTGAGTTGGCGAGCTGTGCTTTGATTTCAGCATCGTCGATGATGCGTCCTTGTTCAAGGTCGATCAGGAACATCTTGCCGGGCTGTAGGCGCCATTTTTTGACGATGCGGTTCTCGGGGATTGGCAGTGTGCCCGCCTCAGACGCCATGATGACCATGTCGTCATCGGTGATGAGATAGCGCGCAGGCCGCAGTCCGTTACGGTCGAGCGTTGCACCGATTTGACGTCCATCAGTAAATGCGACGGCGGCTGGACCATCCCAAGGCTCCATCATCGCAGCGTGGTACTCGTAAAACGCGCGGCGACTTGGGTCCATGTGCGTGTGTTGTTCCCAGGCTTCAGGGATCATCATCATCATTGCGTGCGCAAGCGAGTAGCCAGACATGACCAGAAGTTCGAGACAGTTGTCGAACGTTGCCGTGTCGGATTGGCCTTCGTACACAATCGGATAAAGTTTTTTCAGGTCATCGCCCAGCACGGCAGACTGCATCATGCCTTCGCGTGCACGCAACCAGTTGAAGTTGCCTTTGACGGTGTTGATTTCGCCGTTGTGCGCAATCATGCGATAAGGGTGTGCGAGAGGCCACGCAGGGAAGGTGTTGGTTGAGAAGCGCTGGTGCACGAGCGCAACGGCAGACACGGTGAGGGGGTCTGCGAGGTCTCGGTAGTAACGGCCTACCTGATCGGCAAGAAGCAAACCTTTGTACACAACCGTACGAACGGAGGCTGACGGAACGAAATATTCTTTGCCGTGCGCTAAACCCATGGCTTGAATGGCATGGCTAGCAGTTTTGCGAATAACGTAAAGTTTTCTCTCGAGTGCGTCGGGCACCATCACATCGGCGCCACGTCCGATGAACAGTTGGCGAATGACGGGCTCGCAGGCGCGTACCGTCGGCGACATCGGCATGTCTGTGTCCACCGGGACATCGCGCCATCCCAACACAACTTGGCCCTCTGCGCGCACGGAGCGCTCAAGCTCTTGCTCGCACGCCAAGCGTGATGCGATTTCTTTTGGCAGGAACACCATCGCCACCCCGTACTCACCAGGAGCGGGTAACGTGATGTTTTGTTTGGCGAGGTCTTGCCGATAAAACGCATCGGGAATTTGAATCAGGATGCCGGCGCCGTCGCCCATTAGCTTGTCGGCACCCACGGCACCCCGGTGATCCAGGTTTTCAAGGATTTTTAGGCCTTGCTCGACGATGGCGTGTGTCTTGTTACCTTTGATGTGTGCGACAAAACCCACACCACAGGCGTCGTGTTCGTTTGCTGGCGAGTACAGGCCCTGCGCGACGGGAAGTCCCGTATGTGAGGCTGTCGCTGCGCGTGTCGTCTTGGCAGGATGAAAATTCAAAGGGAATGTCGACATAAAAAGCTCCGAGGGCTTGTGCCATGTTGCAGTGCGAGGGCGCAACAATACGCCTGCTTTTGTCGCAGCGCAAGAAAATTAATTGGGGTGCGTCCCCAATTAAAAATAAAGATGGTTTGAAAATATTAAATTAGGGACGCACCATCGTTTTGGGCACTAACCCAGTGCCAGCGGCGACTTTTTGGGGCGACCGCGCCGCTCAGGGTGCACGCGGCGATTGGCGAGTTTGGTGAGCTCTGACAGGAAGTCCTCATCGCCCAAAGCCCATTGACCCCGCAAGCAGGCCTCGAGTTTTGCA
>JACCED011290882.1_pt1 | contig 22267 bp, 13 predicted proteins | sample 7455021 | NCBI WGS metagenome assembly JACCED01 (sample SAMN15323456, study PRJNA562643) | freshwater metagenome | isolation source: river surface water | place: USA:Blue River Watershed | collected 2017-08-19
GGGTTCGATTTCGACGAACGCGCCGTACGGTACCAGATTGACGACCTTGCCGTGAACCTTCGCCCCGACCGGGAACTTGCGATCGATCTCATCCCACGGATTCTTGGTGGTCTGCTTGAGGCCGAGGGAAACGCGCTCTTTCTCGCGGTTCACTTCGATGATCATGACCTGAACTTCCTCGCCCTGCTTGAGCATTTCGCTCGGGTGCGAGATCCGGCCCCACGACATATCGGTGATGTGGAGCAGGCCGTCCATGCCATCGAGGTCGATGAACGCGCCGAAGTCGGTGATGTTCTTGACCACGCCCCTGCGGACCTGACCGGGCTGGATCGAGTCGAGGAGGGCGCGGCGCTTTTCGGTGCGCTGCTGCTCGATGAGCTCGCGGCGGGAGAGGACGATGTTCTTCCGCTCGAGGTTGATCTTGAGGACCTTGAAGTCGTAGGTCTGGCCGACGTATTGATCCAGGTTCTTGGGGGGCTGGATGTCGATGTGCGAGGCCGGCATGAAGGCATCGACGCCGATCGAGATGATCAGGCCGCCCTTCACCTTGGCCTTCACGCGGCCGGCGGCCACGGAACCCTCGGGGAACTTGGTGAGAATGTTGTCCCAGTTCTTCTTCTGCTCGGCCTTGTCGAAGGACAGCACGGGGGCGCCGCTCTTGTCCTCGAGCTTGTCGACCATCACTTCGATGGTGGAGCCGATCTGGAGTTCGCCGATGTCGATGAACTCATGGGCGGGGATGACGCCCTCGGATTTGCCGCCGATATCGACGACGACCTCGTTCTGGCGGATTTCGGTGATGACGCCCGGGACGATCGCGCCTTCCTTCAGCTTGTCGAAGGAGGACTGGGCCAGGAGGTCTTGCATTACTGAACTCATAGTGCGGAAACGCCGGCCGGGCGCTTGCTCCAGGAACGCCTGTCCGACGGGTCGACCGCGCCGCGAAGCGCGATCGGGATGGTTGATGGTTGATCTGACGTTGGGAGGTCGGCGGGAGCACGCGGCGGGACGCCAACCTGACCGACTGACAGCCGCGAACGGTCAGGCTCCTAGCGCCCCCGCCGGGCGGCAAGCCCCAATTTGGGGGCGGGAAACGCCGCGACCAGCCACAGCCGCAACCGGTGGATCCGGAGCCTGCGTGCGGGGTATGCTCACCCCGCAGGAGGCGAGGACAACCTTAACCGACGCAGGGTGAGGGCACCCCGCCAACCGGCCAAGCGGCGACGCCGCTCCGGACTTACGGCTTCTTCGGCGCTGCCAGGGCCTGCTCGATGCCGCGGAAGAAAACTTCGTATTGCGGCGTGTCGCGCAGGGGCGTCTCGGTCGCGAGTCCGGCGCGGTTCGACGAATCCGTTTCGATGATTTCGGTGATCCGCACCGCCACCGCCGTGCCGCCGTCCCGGGCGGGGTCGAGCTTGGCCTTCAGCGACAACTGCCGCGAGCTGCCGACCCGCTCCCCTTCCCGCACCCCGCTGATGGCCTCGAACACGCCCGTGGCGGCGCCGCCGCGCACAAAGCGGTAGCCCATCTGCTCGGCCGCGGTCCGCGCCGCATCGTAGACGGCCCGCTGGGCGGCGGGATAGGTCCGCGTCTGCGGGGCGGCGCGCTCGGCGAACTTCCCGCGCACCGCCGAGGTCGCGTCCGACATCGATTCGCAGCCGGTCAAAATCAGGGCGGCGGCGAACGCCGCCGCGAACCGCCGGATCCGGGGCGCGTTCATCGCTGCACCCCGCGTTGGTCGATAAAGCTCCGGATCGCATCGGGCGTGGCCGCGATGCGGTGCTTCACGATCGGCCGCGCCTTGAGTGCCTCGAGGCTCGGGTGCGTCGGCTCCACGCCGATCGCCTGCCGGATGGTGTCGGGAAACTTGGCCGGACTGGCCGTCGAGAGCACCACGTTGACCCGCCCGGGGTTCAGCTCCTTGAAGCCGCATGCGGTGTGGGGGTCGGCGACGTAGCCGTAATCCCGATACACCCGCCCGATGATCTCCGCGATCTCGGCGTCGCTCGTGCGCGACGCGGAGAACGTGTCGCGGTCGAAGTTCTCGAACCGATACGCCCCCGTCTCCTTGAACCGCTGCATGACCTCGCGCACGCGCGCCGGATCGCGGCCGACGGCGAACCAGATGAAGCGCTCGAAATTCGACGCGACCTGGATGTCCATCGACGGCGCGAGACTCGGCCGCACCTCGCCCACGCGATACTCCCCGGTAGTGAACAGGCGGTGGAGGATGTCGTTCTGGTTGGTCGCGACGCGGAAGCCGCGGATCGGCACGCCCATCTTCTGGAGCATCCAGCCGGCGAGCACGTTGCCGAAATTGCCGGTGGGGACCACGAACTCGACGTTGTCGCGTTCGGCCGCCGGCAGCTTGAGCCACGCGTGCAGGTAATAGACGCACTGCGCCAGCACGCGGGCGAGGTTGATGGAGTTGACCGCGGAGAGACGGTGCTTGGTCCGGAACGCCTGATCGGCGAACACTTCCTTCAACGCCGCCTGCGCGTCGTCGAACGTGCCGTCGATCGCAAGCGCGAACACATTTTCCGCGCCGGTGCATGCCATCTGCCGCTCCTGCAGCGGCGAGACGCGGCCGTTCGGATACAAAATGAAAATCGCGGTGCCGGGCCGGCCGATGAGACCGTGGATCGCCGCGGCGCCCGTGTCGCCCGAGGTCGCCCCGAGGACGTTGATCGTCTCGCGGCGCACCTGGCACTGGTGGGCGTAGAGGTTGCCGAGCAGCTGCAGGGCGAAGTCCTTGAACGCCAGCGTGGGCCCGTGGAAGAGCTCCAGCACGTAGAGGTCCTTGGTGAGGCGCTTCAGCGGGGCGATCGCGGGATCGGAAAACGTGGTGTAGCTGCGCGCGACGAGGTCGCGGAGCGTGGCGGCCGGGATGTCGGTCGCGAAGATCCGCAGGAACTCGAAGCACAGATCGGCATACGAACCGCACTGTTCGAAGCGCTTCAGTTCGCCCGACAGGTCGGGCAGCTGCTCCGGGAGAAACAGCCCGCCATCGGGCGCAAGGCCCGTGGCCACGGCGTCCGAAAAACTCAGTGCGGGCGTCTGCCCACGGGTGGAGATGAAGCGCATGGGTTTTGCAGGGTCGCCGCTGGTCGGCGGACCGGGGCCCGGCGACAAGCGCCGGCCCTACATCAGAGCGTGTCCAACGCGAACGCGGCGTGCGTGACGCGCGCCGCTTCGTCGGCCTGATTCTTGGCGATCACGACCGAGATCTTGATCTCGGACGTGCTGATGAGCTCGAGGTTCACGCCGGCCGTCGCGAGCGCCTCGAAGAGCGTCGCGGCGACGCCGCTGTGCGTCTTCATGCCGACGCCGACGACGGAGAGCTTGGCGATGTTCTCGTCGAACGTCGCCTCGCCGCCGACTTCCTTGAGCGCGGGCGCGAGGGCCTTCACGGCCTTGTCCTTCTCGGAGAGCGGCACGGTGAACGTGAGGTTGGCCACGCCACCGCGGCCGACGTTCTGCACGATCATGTCGACGTTGATGTTCGCGTTGGCCAGCGCCTTGAAGACCTTGGCGGCCGTGCCGGGCTTGTCGGCGATGTTGCTCACGACGACCTTGGCCTGGTCCTTGTCGACGGCGACGCCGCGGACGAGCACCTTTTCCATGTAGGCGACTTCCTGTTTCACGATGGTTCCTGGGTTGTTGTTAAAGGAGGAGCGGACTTCGAAAACGACATTGTATTAGGCGGCGAACTCGACCGAGCGGGTCTGCATGACCTTCGAGCCGAGCGAGGCCAGCTCGAGCATCTCGTCGTAGCTGATCTCCTGGAGCTTGCGGGCGTCTTTCACCACGCGCGGGTCGGCGGTGTAGACGCCGTCGACGTCGGTGTAGATCTCGCACTTGTCGGCCTTCACCGCCGCGGCGAGCGCGATCGCGGTGAGGTCGGAGCCGCCGCGGCCGAGCGTGGTGGTCTGGCCCGCGTCGTCGATGCCCTGGAAGCCGGCGACGATGATAACCTTTCCGGCCTTCAGGTCCTTCTCGAGCGCCTTGGCGTCGATGCCCTGGATCTTGGCCTTGGTGTGGACCTTGTCGGTGAAGATGCCGGCCTGCGCGCCGGTGTAGCTCACGGCATCGACGCCGATCGCGTGCAGCGCCATCGCGGTGAGCGCGATGGTCTCCTGCTCGCCGATGGCGAGGAGCTGGTCCATCTCGCGCTCGCTGGGCAGCGGCGTGATGGCCTTGGCCCGCGCGATGAGCTCGTTGGTCACGCCCGCGCGGGCGGAGACGACGACGACGAGTTCGTTGCCGGCATCGCGGACCGCTTTGACGCGGTTCGCGACGTTCTTGATGCGATCGACGTCACCGACGGAGGTGCCGCCATATTTCTGAACGATTCGGGCCATTTGGGTTCAGCGGTTGAAAAGTGAACGGGCGCGGGCGCTCAGCCTTCGAAATCCCCGATGCGCAGCAGCAGCGGCTGGTCGAGGACGGCGGCGAGGGCCTTGAGGTGCTTGAGCGTGGCGTTCATCGCGCGCTCGTTGCTCTCGTGCGTCGTGAGCACGAGCGAGGCCGCACCCGCGACCTCGGCCGGCGACTGGATGACGCTCGCGATGCTCACCTTCTGTCTGGCCATCACGGAGGCGACGCGGGCGAGCACGCCCGGTTCGTCCTTCACGGTGAGGCGGAGATAATAGCGGGAACGGATGCTCTCGGGCGGCGCGAGCTTCGGGCCGCGCTTCGGCGGCGCGGTGACCTCGCCGAGCAGGTGCGCGCCCTTGCCGTGTTTCAGCAGCGCGGCGGCGTCGGCGATATCGCCGATCACGGCGCTGGCCGTCGCATCGCGCCCGGCGCCGCGGCCGCTGTAGAGGGTGGTGCCGACGACATCGCCGGTGACGGACACGGCGTTGAACACGCCGCTGACGTTGGCGATCACGTTGCCCTCGGGGAGCAGCGTCGGGTGCACGCGCACGCTGACTTCATCCTTGGCGAAGTCGCGCGTGATCACGGCGAGCAGCTTGATGCCGAAGCCGAGGGTGGCGGCGTTCTTGAAGTCCGCCGGCGTGATGCGGGAGATGCCTTCGACGATCATCTCGTCGGTCTTCACCCAGACGCCATGCGCGAGCCAGGCGAGGACGGAGGCCTTGTGCGCGGTGTCCCAGCCATCGACATCGAGCGACTCGTCGGCCTCCGCGTAGCCCAGACGTTTCGCCTCGGCGAGCACCTCGGCGTAGGGCGCATCCTGATCCTCCATCTGCGTGAGGATGTAGTTACAGGTGCCGTTGAGGATGCCGTAGATCCGGGGGAAGCGATTCGCGATCAGGCCCTCGCGGACCGCCTTGATGATCGGGATGCCGCCGGCGACGGAGGCCTCGAAAAAGAAATGGCCGCCGTGCTGCTGCGCCGCCGCGATGATCTCCGGGCCGTGTTCGCAGATGAGCGCCTTGTTGGCGGAGACCACGACCGCGCCGCGGCGGAGCGCCGCCAGGGTGACCTCGCGCGCGAGCGTCGTGCCGCCCATGAGTTCGCACACGATGTGGATCGAGGGATCCTGCGCGATCGCGAGCGGATCGTCGGTGAGCGCACGGGCCGGGATCTTCACGTCGCGCTTCTTCTTGAGATCGCGCACGGAGGCGCGCGCAAGATTCAGCGTCACGCCGAGCCGCGCCTCGAGCTCCGCGCGGTGGGAGGTCAGGTGTTGCCACACGCCCTGCCCGACGGTGCCGAAACCGCAGAGACCGATGTTGAGGGTGAGAGGTTCGCTCATGATTTGGAGGTGGGCGCCGGCGCGGACTTTTGCGCGCCGATCTTCGACTCCGTGCCGGCGAGGATGCGCGCGATATTGGCCCGGTGCCGGACGATCACGAACAGCGCCACCACGGCCGCCACGCTGGTCACGAGGATCGACTGCTGCAGCACGATCGCGGCGGTCGCGACGGTCGCCGCGCCGAGCATCGAACCGAGGGAAATCATGCGGCCGATTGCCACGGTCACGGCAAAGATCAGGAAGCCGAGGCCCATGCCGGCGGGAAACAGCACGAGGAAGCCGCCCGCGCCGGTCGCGACGCTCTTGCCGCCCTTGAAGCCCGTGAAACACGAAAACGAATGGCCGAGGATCGCCGCCACGAGGCCGGTGGTCTGCAGGATTTCCAGCCCGCCCGCATCGAACGGACAATACTCCGGCCCGAGCCGGTGCAGCAGCGGAAACAGCCCCACCGCCGCCGCGCCCTTCAGCGCATCGAGGAACAGCACAAGATTGCCCGGCCCGTGGCCGAGCACCCGGCGGACATTGGTCGCACCGGGATTCTTCGAGCCGACCTCAAAGATGTTCACGCCCTTCGCCCGCGCGACGAGATACCCGAAGGGCAACGCGCCCAGAAGGTAGCCCACGCCGGCGGCGATGAGGAGCGGAACGAGCATGGCGGGCGATCAGAGCTGGACGAACTTCGCCATCTTGATCGCGGAGTGTCCCTTGATGATCCGGCGGGCGCTCTCGCTCGGCTCGGTATCCACGCGCACCACCATGTAGGCGGTGCCGCCGGGCGTGAGCCGGCTGAGGGACATGTCGGCGATGTTGACCTTGTCCTGGCCGAGGATCGTGCCGACCTCGCCCACCATGCCGGGCTGGTCGACGTTCTCGAGGACGAGCAGCTTGCCGTCGGCGAGCACTTCGACCTCGCGGCCGTTGATGTTCACGATGCGGGGCTGGTTGCCCTTGCCGATCAGCGTGCCGGCGGCGGAAAACACCGTGCCCTCGGGCGACACCGCCTCAACCTGGATCAACTCGGTGTAGCAGGAATCGTCCGCCGACTTCACGACCTCGGACCGCAGGCCGAGCCGCTCGAGCATGATCGGGGCGTTGACGAAGTTGACCTCCTCGCCGCTGATCCGGCGCAGGTAGCCGCGCTGGATGGAGCGCGTGACGGCGTTGGAATCCACATCGACCAGCTTGCCCCAGTAGGTGATGCGGATCTGCGCGATCTGCTTGGGCGCGATCTGCTGCACGAGCGTGCCGAGCTTGGTGCCGAGATCGAGGTAGGGCCCGAGGACCTTCATGGTCTGGGCATCGATCGAGGGCACGTTGACCGCGTTGCGGATCACGCCGCCGTTCAGCACGTCCGCGATCTGCTCCGCGATCTCGATGCCGACCGACTCCTGCGCTTCCGCGGTGGAGGCGCCGAGGTGGGGCGTGAGGACGACGTTGGGCAGGGTGCGAAACTCGCTGTCCTTCGCGACCGGCTCATCCTCGAACACATCGAGGCCGGCCGCGGCGACCTTGCCGCTTTTGAGCGCGGCGATGAGCGCGCTTTCCTTGATGATCCCGCCGCGCGCGCAGTTGAAGATGCGGAGGCCTTTCTTGCACTTTTCGAAGGCCGCCTCGTCGATCATGTATTTCGTGTCGTCCGTCAGCGGCATGTGGACCGTGATGTAGTCCGACTGCTTGAGCAGCTCTTCGAGCGTGGCGATCTCGACGCCCATCGCCTTGGCCCGGCTCGGCGCGAGATACGGATCGTAAGCCAGCACCCGCATGCCGAAGGCCTGCGCGCGCTTCGCCACCTCGCCGCCGATGCGGCCGAGGCCGACGATGCCGAGGGTCTTCTTGAAGAGCTCGATGCCCGAAAAACTCTTCCGGTCCCACTCGCCCCGCTTCATCGATGCCGCTGCCTGCGGCACGGGCCGCGCGCCGCAGAGGATATGGGTGAACGTCAGCTCGGCCGTGGCAATCGTGTTGCCCGCCGGGGTGTTCATGACGACGACGCCGTGGTTCGTGGCCGCCTCGACATCGACATTGTCCACGCCCACGCCGGCGCGGCCGACAACCTTGAGCTTCGGCGCCGCAGCGAACACCGCCGCCGTGATCTTCGTTTCCGAGCGCACGGCGATCGCATGCACGTCCTTCACCAGCTCCAGCACCTTCTCGGGAGAGGAGCCGTAGGCTTCAACGACTTCAAAGCCCGGCTGCGCGCGCAGGTAGGCTACTCCCTTGGGTGATATCTTGTCGGCGACGAGGACTTTCATCGGGAAAAATGAGCCAGAGGGAAATCCCCGCAACCGGCGCAAGCAAGGAGAAGTTTTGGCCATGACGGACGGCACTCCGCACCGCCTTATCCGGGGAAATTACCAGCCCCGCCGGCCGGGATTTTCGTGCCCTGTTTGCGCCGTGCACGCGTCTTGCTCCGCGCCTTTGACAAATCCGAAATGCGCGCGCCACACTCGGCCCGCGCGTTCGCTTCAGGGCGATGCCGCCACCTGCCGTTCAGAATCCCATCAAGATGCCTCCCCTTCGCTTCCGTTCCCTGCCCCTGCTTGCCTTCACGTTGATCGTCGCGCTGCTCGCGGGCGGTTGCGGCCCGAAGGCCGAGTCGGCCGCCGGCAAGGGCGCAGGCAAAGGCAAGGGCAAAGGCGGCGGCGCCGCCCCCGTCCTCGTCGGCCCCGTGCAGCGCCAGAAGGTCCCCGTCGTCATCGACGCCATCGGCGCCGTCGAGCCGATCCGCAACACCGCCATCCGCTCCCAGGTCACCGGGATCCTCGAGAAGATCGCCTTCACCGAAGGCCGGGACGTCAAGGAGGGCGACCTGCTCTTTCAGATCGACCCGCGGCCCTTCCGCGGCGCCCTCAACGCCGCCCTCGCCGAGCAGAAGAAGGCCCAGGTGCAGCTCGAAAACGCCCGCGCCCAGGTCACGCGCTACCAGGCACTCACCGCCGAGCAGATGATCTCGAAGGAGCAGTTCCAGAAAATCCAGGACGAGGCCCGCACCGCCGAAGCCGAACTCCAGGCCGCCGACTCCCGCGTCTCCAGCGCCACACTCCAACTCGAGTTCAGTTCGATCCGCGCCCCGATCTCCGGCCGCACCGGCAATCTCAGCGTCGATGAAGGCGACATCGTCCGCGCCAACGACGCCGCCACCCTCGTCTCCATCAACCAGGTCAGTCCGATCTACGTCACCTTCGGTGTCCCGCAGCAGTATCTCGCCGCCATCAACCGCTACCGCGCCAGCGGCTCCCTCGCCGTCCGCGTGACTCCGCCCGGCATCGACGAGAAAGCCGAGCTCGGCGAACTCTCCTTCGTCGACAACACCGTCGACTCCGCCACCGGCACCATCCGCCTCAAGGCCACCTTCAAGAACGCCGACCACCGCCTCTGGCCCGGCCAGTTTGCCAACGTCAGCGTCACGCTCGCCGAGCCCGAGGTGCTCACCGTCGCCTCGGCCGCGATCCAGACTTCCCAGACCGGCCAGCACGTCTACGTCGTTTCCGCCGAGCGCCTCGCCGAACTCCGCCCCGTCGTCGTCGAGCGCACCTACGAGGGCCTCGCCGTCATCACCAAGGGACTCAAGGAGGGCGAGACCGTCGTCATCGACGGCCAGCTCCGCGTCGTCCCCGGCCGCCCGGTCGAGATCAAGCAGCCCGCCTCCGCTACCGGCGAAGCGCCCACCAAGGCGAAATCGGAGAAGAGCAAGAAGGCGAAAGACGGCGCCCCCGAGGCCCGCCCCACCACCAAGGCCTGACGCCCCCGCCTTCCACCGCGCCCGCGGCCACACCCTCATCCCATTTCCTTTTCCGCATGAACATCCCCGAACCGTTCATCCGGCGCCCCGTGATGACCGTGCTCGTCACCGCCGCCATCACCATCTTCGGCTGGATGGCCTACGAGCGGCTGCCGGTCAGCGACCTCCCCAACGTCGACTTCCCCACCATCAGCGTCTCGGCCAGCCTGCCCGGCGCCAGCCCCGAGACGATGGCCTCCGCCGTCGCCACGCCCCTCGAGCAGCAGTTCGCCAGCATCGCCGGCATCGATTCGATGACGTCGACCAGCACGCTCGGCAACACGCAGATCACCCTGCAGTTCAACCTCGATCGCAACATCGACGGGGCCGCGCAGGACGTGCAATCCGCCATCGCCGCCGTCCAACGCCGCCTCCCGCGCGACATGCCCAGCCCGCCGTCGTATCGGAAAAACAATCCGGCCGACGACCCCATCCTTCTCCTCGCCCTCAGCTCCGCCACGCAGCCGCTTTCCGAAGTCAACGAATGGGCCGAGACAAAACTCGCCCAGCAGATCTCGACCGTCGACGGCGTTTCCCAGGTCCAGGTCATGGGCTCGCAGAAATACGCCGTCCGCGTCCGCCTCGATCCCCGCGCCCTCGCCGCCCGCGGCATCGGTATCGACGAGGTCCGCTCCGCCCTCGACTCCAACAACACCAACCTCCCCGCCGGCACCCTCGACGGCGACCACAAGTCCACCACCCTCATCGCCACCGGCCAGCTCAAGAGCGCCGATGGCTTCAAGAAGGTCATCGTCAGCTACCGCAACGGCGCCGCCGTCCGCCTCGCCGACATCGCCAATGTCGAGGACAGCGTCGAGAACGACCGCGCCGCCAGCTGGTTCATGAACAAGACGCCCGCCGACGACGAGAACAGCGTCGGCGAGACGACCACGCAGAACCGCTCCATCCTGCTCTTCGTCCAACGCCAGCCCGGCACCAATACCATCAAGGTCGTCGACGCCATCAAGGACCTGCTCCCGTCGTTCCGCGCGCAGCTGCCCGCTTCGATCAGCCTCGATATCTACAGCGATCGCTCGCTCGCGATCCGCGAGTCCGTGCACGACGTGAAGTTCACCCTCGTCCTCGCCATCGCACTCGTCGTCCTCGTTATCTTCCTCTTCCTGCGGAACCTCGCCGCCACGCTCATCGCCAGCATCGCCATCCCCATCGCGGTCGTCGGCACGTTCGCGGTGATGTATTTCTGCAAATTCAGCATCAACAACATCTCGCTCCTCGCCCTCACCCTCGCGGTGGGCTTCGTCGTCGATGATGCGATCGTGATGCTGGAAAACATCGTCCGGCACATCGAGAAGGGCGACTCCGTGATGAGCGCCGCCTTCAAGGGCTCCCGCGAGATCGGATTCACCATCCTCTCGATGACCATCTCGCTCGTCGCGGTGTTCATCCCCGTCCTCTTCATGGGCGGCGTCCTCGGCCGCCTGCTGCACGAGTTCGCGGTCTCGATCAGCGCGGCGATCCTGGTCTCCGGCTTCGTCTCCCTGACGCTCACCCCGATGCTCTGCAGCCGGTTCCTCAAGCCGCACACCGGCGAGCAGCAACACGGCGCCTTCTACCGCGCGACCGAAGCCATGTTCAACCGCGCCCACGCGGTCTACGAGTGGACGCTGCAGGTTTCCCTCAGATGGAAAGGCACCGTGATGTTTGTCGCCGCCGCGACACTCGGCCTCACCGTGTGGCTGCTGATCGGTATCCCGAAGGGCTTTATCCCGACCGAGGACACGGGCCGCATCATGATCAACACCGAGGGCGCGCAGGACGTGTCGTTCGACGCCATGGTCCGCTACACGCGTCAGCTCGGCGCCATCGTGGAGCAGAACCCGCACGTGCAGAACTTCTCCTCCTACATCGGCGGCGGTGGCCGCACCAGCTTCGGCGCGAGCAACACCGGCCGCATCTTCGCCACCCTCAAGCCGCGCGACCAGCGCCCGCCCGCCTCCGTCATCGCCGCCCAGCTCCGCCAGGACCTTTCCGGCATCCCCGGCCTCCGCGTTTCCATCCAGGTCCCGCCGGGCATCCGCATCGGCGGCCGCGGCTCCGCCTCGGTCTATCAATACACGCTCTACGGCTCCGACCTCCAGGAACTCTACCGCCTCGGCCCCGTGATGCTCGAAAAGATCCGCGAACTCCCGGGTCTCATCGACGTCAGCACCGATCTCCAGATCACCAGCCCGCAACTGATCGTCGAGATCGATCGCGACAAGGCCTCCTCCCTCGGCCTCAGCGCCCAGCTCGTCGAGGACACCCTCTACAGCGCCTTCGGCTCCCGCCAGGTCTCCACGATCTACACGCCGACCAACCAGTATTTCGTCATCCTCGAGCTCGAGAAGAAATACCAGCGCGACCCGCGTTCGCTCTCGATGCTCTACCTCCGCAACCGCGAGGGAAAACTCATCCCGCTCGAATCCGTCGCGCGCATCCGCCAGTCCGTCGGCCCGCTGAGCGTCGCCCACCTCGGCCAGGTCCCCGCCGTCACGATCTCCTTCAACCTCGCCGCCGGCGTCTCGCTCAGCCAGGCCACCGAATCCATCGAGGCGATCGCCGCCACCGTCCTCCCGGCGACCGTCACCGGCACGTTCCAGGGCACCGCGGCCGCCTTCACCAGTTCGCTGCAGGGCCTCGGCTGGATGCTGCTCATCGCCGTCCTCGTGATCTACATCGTCCTCGGCATTCTCTACGAAGACTTCGTCCACCCGATCACGATTCTCTCCGGCCTGCCGTCCGCGACCTTCGGCGCGTTGATCACGCTGATCGCGTTCGGCGAGGAGCTGAACATCTACGGCTACGTCGGCCTCATCATGCTCATCGGCATCGTGAAGAAGAATGCCATCATGATGATCGACTTCGCCCTCGAAGCGCGCCGCCACCACGGCAAGGAAGCAAAGGCCGCGATCTACGAAGCCTGCCTCGTCCGCTTCCGGCCGATCATGATGACCACCCTCGCCGCCCTCGCCGGCACGCTGCCGATCGCCCTCGGCTACGGCGCCGGCGCCGAAGCGCGCCGCACGCTCGGCCTCGCCGTCTGCGGCGGCCTCGTCGTCTCGCAGCTCCTCACGCTCTACATCACGCCGGTCTTCTACATCTACATGGAGCGCTTCACCCGCTTCCTGACCCCGAAGTCCGTCGCCGAAATCGAACGCGAGGAAGCCGCCGCCGCCGCCCCAGGCATGGCCAAATAACCGCCCAGGCCTTCCGCCTCCCCCCCTTCCGCCTTCCGCCTTTCGCCTTTCGCCTTTCCGCCTTTCCGCCCCTTGAGCTTCGGCGGAAACCGCCAAACCTTCCCGGCTCCATGCCGTGGCAAGTCGAGTTTCGCGCCGGTGTCTGGCTCCCTCAGCTCGAGTGGTGGCTCGACGCCCATTTCCCGCAACGCCGCTCGTTTGTCTCCCACGCGCACGCCGATCACATCGCGCCCCACGCCGAGATCATCGCCTCCGCCGGCACCGCGCGGCTCATGCGCGCGCGCATGTCCGACACCACCCAGGTCGGCGGCCCCGCGCGCCGCCTCGAGCACGTGCTCGCATTCGGCCAGGCCGAGCAACTCACCGCCGACTGCGGCGTGACGCTCCATCCCGCCGGCCACATCCACGGCTCCGCCCAGGCGCTGTTCAGCCACGACACCCACGGCACGCTCCTCTACACCGGCGACTTCAAACTCCGCCCCGGTCGCTCCGCCGAAGCCTGCGCCACGCCGCGCGCCGATGTCCTCATCATGGAGACGACCTTCGGCCGGCCGCAGTATGTCTTCCCGCCCACCGAGCAGGTGCTGCGCGACATCGCCGGCTTCTGCCACGCCTGCCTCGACGACGGCGACACGCCCGTGCTCTTCGGCTACAGCCTCGGCAAAAGCCAGGAACTCCTCTGCGGCCTCGCCGAAGCGCGTCTGCCCGTGATGCTCCACCCGCAGACGCTGCGGCTCACCCGCATCTACGAGGAACTCGGCATCACCTTCCCGGCCTACCGCGGCTTCCACGCCGACGAACTCCCCGGCCACGTCGTCATCTGCCCGCCGCAGGCGCGGAACTCCACCTTCCTGAAACGCATCGCCCGCCGCCGCTGCGCCATGATCACCGGCTGGGCCATGGATCCGGGCGCGATCTACCGCTACCAGTGCGACGCCGCCTTTCCGCTCTCCGACCACGCCGATTATCCCGACCTCCTGCGCTTCGTGGAGCTCGTGCAACCACGCCAGGTCTACACGCTGCACGGCTTCGCGCAGGAGTTCGCCACCACGCTCCGCGAGCGCGGCATCGAGGCCTGGGCCGTCAGCGAATCCAATCAGCTCGAACTCCGCCTGCCCGCCACGGTGGGAGGGGCTTTACGCCCCGACTCCGCGCCCGTCCCCCCCGCTGCGCCCACGTTGGCGCCATCCACCCCGCCTGCCGTTTTCGCCACTGCCGCCGCCGTCGATTCCCTCTCCCGCTTCGCCAACGTCGCCGAGGCCGTCAAAGCCACCCCGCGCAAACTCGAGAAGATCGAGCACCTCCGCACGTATCTCGCCGCCCTCGCGCCCGACGACGCTGCCTGGGCCGCCTTATTCTTCACCGCGCGCCCGTTTTCCCAGTCCGACGGCCGCGTGCTCGCCCTGGGCTGGTCCGTCGTGAAACGCGCCGTGCTCGACCACGCCGGACTCGACGAGGCCCACTACCGCGCCAACTACCAACGCTTCGCCGACGCCGGCGATGCCACTGAAGCGCTCCTCTCCGCCCGCCGCGAATCCACGGGCCTCACCCTCGCCGACCTCGCCCGCTGCTTCGCCGAAATCGCCACCGCCCGCGGCCCCACCGCCAAGCTCGAGCTCTTCCAGGCCACGCTCGCGCGCCTCTCCGCCCTCGAGGCGAAATACCTCGTCAAGATCGTCACGGGCGACCTCCGCATCGGCCTGAAGGAAGGCCTCGTCGAGGAGGCCGTCGCCGCCGCCGCCGCACAGGCCACCGACGCCGTCCGCGAGGCCAACATGCTCTCCGGCGACATCGTCGCCGTCACCCGCGCCGCGCGCACCGGCTCACTCGATTCGATCCAGCTGCGCGTGTTTCACCCGCTGCAGTTCATGCTCGCGAGCCCCGAGCCGACCGCCGAGGCCCTCCTCGCCCGGCTCGCTCCTCCCGTGTGGCTCGAGGAGAAATACGACGGCATCCGCTGCCAGCTCCACAAACGGGGCGACCGCGTCGAACTCTTCTCGCGCGACCTGAAACGCATCACCGCGCAGTTTCCCGACCTCGCCCGCGCCGCCGCCGCGCTCCCCGGCGACGCCATCATCGACGGCGAACTGCTCGCGTGGCGCGAGGGCCGCGCCCTGCCGTTTGCCGAGCTCCAGAAACGTCTCGGCCGCAAGGGCGACGACTTCTTCCTCGGCGCCGAGATTCCCGTCTCCCTCTCCTGCTACGATCTGCTCTGGCGCGACGGCCACCCGCTCCTCAAAGCCCCGCTCGCCGAGCGCCGCCGCCAACTCGCCGCGCTACTCGCCGCCCCCGCCCTCACCGCGCTGCCCGCTTTCTCTCTCGCTCCGATCCAGCACGCCGCCACCGCCGCCGAAATCGAAGCCGCCTTCCTCGCCGCCCGCCAGCGCGGCAACGAGGGCCTCATGGCCAAAGATCCCGCCAGCATCTACACACCGGGCCGCCGCGGCCTCGCCTGGCTGAAACTCAAGAAAGCCTACGCCACCCTCGATGTCGTCGTGGTCGGCGTCGAATACGGCCACGGCAAGCGCCGCGACGTCCTCAGCGACTACACCTTCGCGATCCGCGACGAGGAAAACGACCACCGCCTCCTCACCGTCGGCAAAGCCTACTCCGGTCTCACCGACGCCGAGATCGCCCAGCTCACCGAGCATTTCCTCGCTCACACCCTCGAGGTGCGCGGCCGCTTCCGCACCGTCGTGCCCGACGTCGTCCTCGAGATCGCCTTCGACATCATCCAGCCCAGCCCACGGCACCAGAGCGGCTTCGCGCTGCGTTTCCCGCGCATCGCGCGCATCCGCACCGACAAGTCCGTCGCCGAAATCGACACGCTCGAAACCTGCCGCCGCCTCGCCCAGGCGAGCTTCGCCGATCCCGCGCCGAAGCCCGCGCCCTCCGCGTGAAACGCCGCCGTCTCCTCGCCCTCATCGCCCTGGCGGCCCTCGCCGGCGCCATCGCGTATTTCGCGCTCCGCTCGTCGTCCTATCTCCAGACGGTGCCGTGGTTGCCGTCGTTCATCGGCCGCTGGGCCGACGCGCACGGCATCGGCCGCAACTTCGTCGCCTTCTTCGCGTTCGGCCTCGCCTACTATCCGCTCGTCGGCCGTAGCCGCGCGCACGTCGCCGCCCTCTGCGCCTTCGCCACCGTGCTCGAGGTCGCGCAGCTCTGGATTCCCAGTCGCAACTTCGACTGGCGCGACATCGTCGTGAGCCTCGCCGGACTCCTCGCCGCCTGGCCGCCCGCCTTCTGGCTCGCGCGTCTCCGGTCCGCGTGAACTCGCCGTTCGTCCATCTCCCGGCGGCAGCGGCAACCGACTCCGCCGCGCTCGCCGCGCTCCACCCCGAACTCGCCGGCTGGTTTCGCCGCCGTTTCGGTTCGCTCGCCCCCGCGCAGGCGATCGCCGTGCCGCAGATCCGCGCCGGACACTCGCTGCTGCTCTCCTCGCCGACCGGCAGCGGCAAGACCCTCGCCGCCTTCCTCGGCGTCTTCGATCATCTCGCCCGCGCGCGCGACGCGCGCGAACTCCCGGCCGGCATCGTCGCCGTCTACGTCTCCCCGCTCCGCGCCCTCGCCTACGACCTGCGCAAGAATCTCCAGGGCCCGCTCGACGAACTCGGCTGGTCCTGGCTGCGCGTCGGCGCGCGCACCGGCGACACGCCCGCGAAAGAGCGCGCCCAGCAGCGGCGCAAGCCCCCGCACATCCTCGTCACCACGCCCGAGAGCCTCACCCTCCTGCTCAGCCAAAACGGCTGGCTCGCGCACCTGCGCTCCGTGCGGTTCCTCATCCTCGACGAACTCCACGCCCTCGCGGAAAACAAACGCGGCAGCCTCGCCGCCGTCGCCGCCGAACGCCTAGACGAACTCATCGCCCCACCCGCGCCACCTCCCGCGGCCGATTCCGCCACCGGCCCGGAAGCCCTTCCCCCGCCTCGACCCGCCCTCGTCCGCATCGGCCTCTCCGCCACCGTCTCGCCGCTCGAGACCGTCGCCGAGTTTCTCGTCGGCCCCGGCCGCCCCTGCCGCATCGCCGAGGTCCACCAGCACAAACCCGCCCGCATCGAGGTCTTCTCGCCGCTCCGCGACCGCGCGTATCCTCCCGCCGGTTACACCGCCTCGCGCATGCTGGCCGAGCTCGGCACTTTCGTCGGCGGCAAACGCACCACGCTCGTTTTCACCAACACCCGCTCCGGCGCCGAGCACATCGGCCTGCGGCTGAAACAGCTCCTGCCCGCCCTCGCCGACCGCATCGAGGTCCACCACGCCTCCCTCGACCGCACCATCCGCCTCGAGGTCGAAGACCGGCTCAAGCGCGGCGAACTCCGCGCCGTCGTCTGCTCCACATCGCTCGAGCTCGGCATCGACATCGGGTCGATCGACACCGTCGTCATGGTCTCCGCCCCCAAGGGCGTATCCCGCGCGCTGCAACGCCTCGGCCGCTCCGGGCATTCGCTGGGCGAGACGAGCCACGGCGTTCTCGTCGCCTCCAACATCAACGACCTCGCCGAATGCGCCGTCACCGCCCGCATGATGGACCGGCGTGCCCTCGAGCCGGTGAAGATCCACGCCAATCCGCTCGATATCCTCGCCCAGACGCTCGTCGGGCTCGCGGTGTTCGGGAACGTCACGCCCGACGCCGCCTTCGCCCTCGTCCGCCGCAGCTTTCCCTTCCGCACCCTCGCGCGCCACGATTTCGACCGCGTGCTCCGCTACCTCGCCGGCGGCGGCGCGGCGCTCGAGCGGCAATACGAGGCCACGTTCGGCAAAGTCCGCGTCGACGCCTCCGGCCACCTCGCTCTCGCCGGCCCGCGCGTCGCCCGCGACTTCTACCAGAACGTCGGCACCATCGCGACCGAGAGCATGGTGCAGGTGCAACTCGGCCGCCGCCGCCTCGGCCAAGTCGAGGAGTCGTTCATGAAAGCACTCCGGCCCGGCGATGTCTTCGTGCTCAACGGCCGCACGCTCTGCCCCGTGGAGACCCGCCTCCTCACCGCCAAAGTCGCCGCCGCCGACAGCTCATATCCGACCGTGCCGCGCTGGAACGCGAACAAGATGCCCCTCGCCTCCGGCCTCGCCGCCGAAGTCGTGCGCCTCCGGGCCGGCCTGGCCGGGCGTCTCACCCCCGCCGCTCCCTCCGCCGCCGCGCAGCGCTTCCTCGAGGAAACGTATCAGCTCACGCCCGCCAACGCCCGCGCTCTCACCGAGCACTTCGCGCTGCAGGCCGCCGTCTCCCGCATCCCCACCGGCGATTTCTTCCTCGTCGAACGCTACCCGCAGGGCGACCACCTCCATTATTTTTTCCACGCCCTCATCGGCCGCTCGGCCAACGATGCGCTCTCCCGCATCGTCGCCCAGCGCGTGCACGAAACCAAGGGCGGCAACGCCCTTACCACGATCGACGACTACGGCTTCCTGCTCACCCTGCGCCCGTTTCAGGCCCTCGCCCCGGAGGAGTGGCCGGCGCTCTTCCGCCGCCCCGGCGCCGAGGAAGCCCTCCGCACCGCCCTCGTCGACAGCAACCTCGTGAAGTGGCAGTTCCGCGGCGTCGCCCAGACCGGCCTCATGGTCCCGCGCCGCGTCCACGGCGAGGAGCGCGGCGCCCGCGCGCTCCAGTTCAGCTCGGAAATCATCTTCGAGGTCCTCCGCCGCTACGAAGCCGACCACCCGCTGCTCGAAGAGGCCTACGCCGAGGCCACCCTCCGCTTCCTCGATCTGCCGCGCGCACTGGCGTTCATGGACGCCGTCGCCGCCCTGCCGTGGGACGTCCGCGACACCCCGCGCGTCAGCCCCTTCGCCTTCGGCATGTTCGTCAGCCGCATCCGCGAAACCATGACGCTCGAGGACCCCGAGACCACCATCGAGCGCCTCTACCACGAGATGTATGGCGCCCCCGCCGCTTCCGCGCCCGCCTGACCAATTTCACGTATTACGTGAAATCCCCCTTCCGCCTCCGTCCCGCCCGCCGGAGCCCCATTTCACGTATTACGTGAAATTCCCGTTCCGTCGGAAAACGGGGGAAACCCTTCGCCCCCGCTTCACTCCTCCCGGTCTCCGCCTTCGACCACCAGACGCAACGCATCCAGCCGCACCCGCGCCGCCGTGATCGCCGCCCGCGTGCGCTCGAGCCGCTCGCGCGCCAGATCGATCTCCTCGGCGCGCACGTGGTCGTTGATCTTCCGCAAATCGACCAGCCGCTGCAGGTCCGCGCCCAGCGCCGCCACCGCCCGCTCCTCCGCCGCCCGCTTCAACGCCCGCGCCTGCGCGTCCGCCTGCGCGTGCGCGTTCTCCAGCATGTCCTTCAAGAGGTCCGCGTTGAACCCCGGCCGCTCCAGGAACCGGTGGATGTCCATGTCCTCCACCTCCGCCGCCATCCGCACCGCCTCGCGCTCCGCCGTGCGGTCCGCGCCCCGCACATCGACCACGACCCGCACCGGCGTCGGCGCGAGAAACTGGTCCACGTGCCACTGCGAATCCGCGACCGTCTCCAGCACATACACCGCCTCCAGCACGAGATTCGGCTCGTCCGCCTCCGTCCATCCGAACGCCGTCGTTCCGCTCTGCGACTCCAGCAGCAGATCGATCGCATCCTCCACCAGCGGATGATCCGCCGAGAGGAACCGGATGTCCTCGCGCGCGATCGCCCGCTTCCGGTCAAACGTCGCCAGCATCCCGTCCGCCGGAATCGACGGAAAGCCCTCGATGTAAGCATGGCTCGGATCGAGAAACACGTCGCCTTCCTCGTGCTCCTTCACGCGCACGCCGAAGTGATCCAGCAGCTCGATCAGAAACCCGCGCAGGAACGGATCCGCGTCCGCCGCCCGCACGCGCGCGATCACGGCCTCGGCCTTCGGGCGGTCGAACGAGTTCAACTCCAGCAGCCGGTCCCGCCCCCGCTTCAGGCGCTCCGACAACTCGGCGCGGAACGCCACCGTCTCCGCGATCAGCTCCTCGCGCGCCGCCTGCGCGCCCTTGCCCGCCCCGCCGGTTTTCACCGCCAGCGCCAGCAGCCGCTCGCGGAAGCGCTGCTGGTAGTCGTTGCCGCCGTGCATCGGCGTCTCGAACGCGTCCAGCCCGCGCTGATACCAGTCCGCCACGATCTCGTCGGCACTGCCCACGAGGAACGGCACATGGATCCGGATCGTCTGCGTCTGCCCGATCCGGTCGAGCCGCCCGATCCGCTGCTCCAGCAGGCCGGGATTCAACGGCAGGTCGAAAAGCACGAGGTGATGCGCGAACTGGAAATTCCGTCCTTCACTCCCGATCTCCGAGCAGATCAGCAGCTGCGCGCCGTCGGGCTCGGCGAACCACGCCGCATTCCGGTCCCGCTGCACCAAGGGCAGCCCTTCGTGAAACAGTCCCGATTTCACCGCCATCTTTTCCTGCAGCGCCGCCTCGATCGCCGCGACTTTCCGCTGCGATTTGCAGATGAGCAGGATCTTCTCGGTGCGCAGCTCCTTCAGCCGCGCCACGAGCCAGTCGATCCGCGGATCGTCGCGGAACGAATACCGCACCTCCTTCACCGCCTCGCCTTCCGCCGCCGGCGCGACGCCCTCCTCCGCCGCGAGCTCGCGCGCGATCCGCGCCAGCAGCGTCACGTTGTTCGCCGCATCGATCGGCGCCGGGCAATACTTCCGCTTCGGAAACCCCGTCATCGCCGCCCGCGTATTGCGGAACACCACCCGCCCGGTCCCATGCTGGTCGAGCAACGTGCGCAGCAGCTGCTCCCGCGCCCCTGCTTTTCCCGCGTCCAAAGCGGCCAGCAGCGCCGCCAATCGCGCGGGATCTTTGGTGAAGATCCCCTTCAGCGTGGCATGGTCCTTCGTCGTCAGCACGCGTTGCTCCACGAGTTTCTCCGCCACCCCCGCCACCGTCACGAAACCCTCCGCCTCCTCGAGAAACGCGTCGTAGTCGTCGTAACGGTCCGGATCCAGCAACCGCAACCGCGCGAAATGCCCCGCCAGCCCGAGCTGCGTCGGCGTCGCCGTCAGCAGCAGCAGACCGGGCGACTTCGCCGCCAGCTGCGCCACCAGCGCATACTCCGCGCTCTCCGCCTCGGGACTCCACGCGAGGTGATGCGCCTCGTCGACCACCACCATGTCCCAACCCGCCGCCAACGCCTGCTCCCGGCGCCCGTCGAGCGCGGCCAGAAACGTCACGCTGCAGAGCGCGAGCTGCGACGTGAGAAACGGATTCAGGCCCGGATCGCTCTGCTCCAGCGCGCCGCAGCGTTCCTCGTCGAAGATGCTGAACCACAGGTTGAACCTCCGCAGCAGCTCCACGAACCACTGGTGCACGAGCGTCTCCGGCACCAGCACGAGCACGCGGCGCGCCTTCCCGACGGCGAGCAGCCGCTGCACGATGAGACACGCCTCGATCGTCTTGCCGAGTCCGACCTCGTCCGCGAGCAGCACGCGCGGGATCTGCCGCTGCGCCACTTCGTGCAGAATATAGAACTGATGCGGGATCAGCTCGAGCCGCCCGCCGAGAAACCCGCGGACGTCCGACGCCCGGAAACGGGCCTGCGCCTGCAGCGCCCGGTAACGGAGGTCGAACACCTCGCCCTCGTCCACCTGCCCCGCCATCAGGCGCTCGTTCGGCAGGCTCACGCTGGTCACGTCCGAGATCGCATCCTCCCGCACGCGCCGCCCGCCGCCCGCGTAGCTCAGCAGGCCGTCCTTCTCCTCGACCGCCTCCACCACGAACGCCACGCCGTCGCGCGTCGTCAGCGTCTCGCCGGCGCGAAACTGCACCCGCTTCAGCACAGTGGTGCCGAGCGCATAAAGCCGCTTCTCTTTCGTCGCCGGAAACTCCACCGCGATGCGCTTCGCCGCCGCATCGACGCCTGTGACCACGCCGAGCCCCAGCTCGGGCTCGCGCTCGCTCATGCACCGTTGGCCGACTGTTCCTGGACTCATGCGGACATCAGGCGCGAGCCCGTGTCCGTTTCAAAAACTATTTCGCGCCCCGCGCCATCGCCTGCCGCGCGATGTCCCGCCCGGCAGGCGTAGAGCCCAGAGCGGAGAATCCAGCGCCCAGCCAAACCGCCCTACCCCTTTCTAATTCCTTCCGCCTTTCGCCTTCCGCCTTCCGCCTTTCACCTTTCCCCCGCGTTTTTCACCGCGTCCAAGCCCGATTCCCCGTTTCCGAAATCGGCACGCAGCCGCGGAAGACGCCGGGAATCGGATCGTAGTTGAGCACGGTTTTTCCGACCTGCTCCGACGTGAAATAGCCGAGCAGCGTCGTCTCGCGGATCAGATGGAAGAAGGTCTTCTCCTTCGTCTCCGCTTCCTGCGCGATCCGCGCGAGGATCGCGTCCTGTTCCGCGGCCCCGAGCTGGGTGAAGCCGCGGCGGTGGGTCGACGCACTCGCCTTCTCCACCTCGGTCAGCCCGGCGGCAAACAGCGTGCGCTCCGCCGGCGTCATGTATTCGCCATACATCAGGTCGATAAACGCCGGCACGCCGACGTCCTGCGCGCCCGGTGTGTCCGTGCGCGGCAGGATGCGCTCCGCCACCGCCGCCGCGGTCGCAAACGGCCCCGGCGCGAGATGCCGCGGCCGCGCCCCGCCGGCACC
>JACCED011084153.1_pt1 | contig 22250 bp, 17 predicted proteins | sample 7455021 | NCBI WGS metagenome assembly JACCED01 (sample SAMN15323456, study PRJNA562643) | freshwater metagenome | isolation source: river surface water | place: USA:Blue River Watershed | collected 2017-08-19
GTAAATATAAAGAATCATAATTGTATGGAAAAATGTAATATGGATATTATAAAAGATACCTATGCTAGTTTATAAAATTTTATTGAAAAATATAAGTATATAGTAAATGTATGAAAAATCTCGTGTAGCATTTACAAGAAAAGAAATATTTGGAAATAAATTTAAACCTAATATTAATGCTTGTTTTTGTACTGTATCTAAGATGTTATTTGCTGATATGATAAATACAGATGGAACAATTGATATCAATAAATCTGTAAATTTTAAAAAAGAAGAACTATGGTCTTATATCTATTATCTATATTTTTATAATAATACTAATGTAAATGTATTCAAGAGTATGAAAAATAAAGATAATGGAAAAGCTAGTGCTGTTCATTTTTATGATACAGTAATTAGTATGGTTGCAGAAGCTGAAGATGATGAAACAAAACCACCAAAACCATTTGATACGACTACTCTTATTATTTTTATTAATAATGTAATAGAAGAGTTTGGTCGCGAATTAGTGAATCCAATATTTGATTATCTGGGTATTATATTAAAGAAAAATGTTCTTTCACGTATTTCAGCTATAACACTGAAAACAGTTAATGTAGGAACAAATAGTGGAAAAATAAAGATTGTAACAGATGAGAAAAATGTGGCAAATGCAAATGTAAAAGTCACTTTGTCTATGGATGGTGATGTAGAAAACATAAAACCAGTGAATGCAAAGAATGCTGATGCTGAAAATGCTGAAAAGAGTCCTAAGAAGTAAATTACACTAAACCTATTTTATAGTCCATAAAGTTTTATATTGTTCTGAAACTTTTTGAAGTAATTTTGTAAGTGATGTATAAGTACCCATATTTGGATTTTCATTAAAATCATCTTGATCAGAAACATGAAATGCCCATAAACCAGATTCTTTATTATACCAAACTTGATGAATCATCATAGCTCTTCTAAATCCCAAAACTTGTTTCCAATCTTTATATTGAACATTAATATTAATAAATTGTAAAGAAGATACCAAATATAATACAATATCATCAATTGTTTTACAATCTTTTACATCCATTTTTAATAATTTGGTTATATTTTTAAATATTAAAATAAGAAATTTTAAAATATCGAATATAAAAAAAATTAATTAATAATCATTTAAACATCTTCCTCTACCATCGTAAATTTTTAATTTAAAATTATATCCCAAAGCTTCACATGTATTTCTAGTAATATGAACTTTTCTTTTATTTTGTGCAAAAGTGAATGTACTTTTTACTTCAATTAGTAGATTGTCCTTTGGAATATAAATATCTGGAAAATATCTATGATACCTGCCATCATCTCCATGATACCATATCTCTGGCATCGATAAAACCCCAATATGGATATCATCTTCATTGTAAATTTTAATTAATTCATTTAATGCAAAAGATTCATATCCTTGAATATACACTATTTTACCAGATGGAAATTTATATTCTTTCAATGTATAACGTTTTTGTTTATATTCTTCAGTTTTAATATTATCTTGTTTAATTACTAGATCAAGTATATCTTTTAATTTAGATATTTCTGATTCAAAAGTTTTATTCTTTGCATATTCATCTTTAAGTTTTGCTAATTCTGATTCTAATTTTAAAATTTTTTGTTGTTCATGTTCTCGTTCTTGTACTATTTTTGCTTTTAATATTTCAATATCATTTTGAGATTGGATTTTTTCAATTTCTATTTTATAATTTTTACAAGTTTTCTGATGTCTATACATATTTGATGCATATGAAAATTTCTTTTCACAATATTTACATTTATATGACTCAGCCTTTTCAGATTCATGTTCTGTAGATTCTTCATTATCTGTGAATTCCAAATATTCTTTAACATTTTTATTATCTAGTTGATATAAAAGATCATCAATAGATATATCTTCTATTAGTATTTTGCATGGTATTTTCCTATTTAAATGTCGTTTTAATAAATATTTAAACTCGCATACGTAACCACAACGTTTACATATAAACACATCCATTGGTGATTTAAAATTTATAAGTTTTTTCAAATTTTGTTTTGAAATATAAAACTATATAAAGAAATGAATAGATTGTAAATTACAGTGGAATATGGTCGCAGCTGGTATAGACTTAGGTACTTGCATGACAGCTGTATCTATATGGCGTAATGGTCGTACCGAAGTTATAGCAAATGATCAAGGTAACCGAATTACTCCATCATATGTAGCATTTACAGATACAGAACGTTTAGTTGGAGATGCAGCAAAAAATCAAGCTAGTATGAATCCAAAGAATACTATCTATGAAGTTAAACGTATGATTGGTAGAAAATTTTCAGATCCTATTGTTCAAGAAGATATGAAATTATGGTCATATGACGTAGTTAATGATGGACAAGATAAACCAAAAGTTAAAGTTATGCATCAAGGTATTGAAAAAACTTTTTATCCAGAAGAAATTTCTGCAATGGTACTTGGTAAAATGAAGGAAATTGTCGACTCTTATCTTGGAGAAGAAGTTAAAGATGTAGTTATTACAGTACCTGCATATTTTAATGATTCTGCCCGTCAAGCTACAAAAGATGCTGGTACAATTGCTGGTCTTAATGTACTTCGCGTTATTAATGAACCAACTGCAGCAGCAATTGCATATGGTCTTGATAACAAATCTTCTGAAGAAAAGAATATTCTAGTTTATGATTGTGGCGGTGAAAACTAAATGTATTGCCGCCTTATAAAACCTAGTGAATTGCTGGAACACCCTTAGAGCCTTTGATACCACAACGCGGTTGGTGACGACGAACGTGAAGGTTTGAAAAATCAAAGGATTGGGCAATCAGCAGCCAAGCCGTGTTGGCAACAACCGGAAGGTTCAACGACTAGACATAGTAATCACATATATTGTGATAAAATGTCCACGAGTGCTAGGGTTGGTCAATACTTAAAACTATAATTACTGTATTTAATAAAATGGAAGATATCATCAAACTTGTAGCCATTTACGATAGACAATCAAGAGACAATTTAGATATAAATAAAATTACTATACATAAAATTGTCGCAAAATATTCAAATACAAATAATCCAGTATACAGGATATTTCATAATAATACGATAATAAAAAAAAATAATTCATATATGTGTGAATACAAATGTATTAATTGCAATCGACATAATATTGTAACTCTCAACAATATTTCTAAAAAACTTAATAAAGGTACAGTTAAATGTGCAACATGCAAGGAATATGATATTGATAAAAGAGAAAAACAATCAGACTTTATGAAACAAAATGCATTATATGTACGCAACGGAGAAACTTTGACTAATAAAGATTTAGTTAATGATATAACTAAATTGTCTATTGTTGAAAAGTTAAATCAGGATCAAAATGAGTTTGATAATGAAGATGATGATTTTAAAGAATCTTATTTTCGTAAACATTTAACTTATTCTGAATTCGAGAGAATACGTAACAAAATTGTATCTTTTCAACATGAAAAGTTTCAAAATTTAGACAACTTTATATATTATCCTTGCGTTAAAATACCAAACCAAACACGATATAACCCATATTTATATGATAAAAATCGCGATGTATTGGAAAAAATAATTTATATACATTTTACATGTGAATGTTGTGGTGAAGAGTTTTTTAATCGTGATTTATATATTCAAAAAAATAAACACAAAATATTATGTTCAGAATGCAATTTTACAAATAATGTTTTCAAGATCAGAACACATATCAATATGAATAATGAAAAAATTCTTTATCAATCTAAATTTGAAAAAAAATTCATTGAGTTTTGTAATACTAATAATATTTTAGTAAAAAATGGTCCGACAATGCAATATAATTTTAATGGTTTAAGAAAATATAAGGTTGATTTTGAATTACCACAATTACATATTTTAATAGAATGCAAAGATAATCATATTTGGCATAAACAAAATTTAAAAAATGGTAAATGGCAAGCTAAAGAAGCTGCAGTTAAACAATTCATTGACAATTCTTCAGAATATAATGAATTCATGATGATATTTCCAAAATCTTTTATAGAAAATACAAATTATATATTACATATGACCAATAAGATATAGTCTGAACCACGAGGGAAACCCGTGGAAGTTATGTATAAACAACATAACGATAACAAAAATGGGTACATTTGATGTAACAATTCTAAGTGTAGAAGAAGGTCTTTTTGAAGTAAAATCAACAGGAGGAAATCTTCATCTTGGTGGGCAAGATTTTGATAATAGAATTGTAAAATATTTTGTAGATGAATTCAAGCGTAAATACAAAAAGGACCCGAGTGATAATGCACGTGCAATTAAACGTCTCATGATTGCATGTGAACGTGCAAAACGTACATTATCATCTGCAACAACAGCTAGTATTGAACTAGATTCATTCTATGATGGAATCGATTTCGCTAGTAATATCACTAGAGCTAGATTTGATGATCTATGTATGGATCTATTTCGTAGTACAATTACTACAGTTGAAAAAGTCCTTGTTGATTCAGGGCTTTCAAAATCAGAGATTCATGAAGTTGTACTTGTAGGAGGTAGTACACGAATTCCAAAACTTCAACAAATGCTTTCTGATTTTTTTAATGGCAAAGAACTATGTAAATCATTAAATCCGGATGAATGTGTGGCAATTGGAGCTGGTGTTCAAGCTGCTTTATTAACTGGTAATAAAGATGAACAAATTAAAGATCTACTATTACTAGATGTCTGTCCACTTTCAATCGGTATTGAAACTGCAGGTGAAGTAATGACTGTTCTCATCCCAAGAAATACTACTATTCCAGTGAAAAAAACCCAAGTATTTTCTACATATTCAGATAATCAACCTGCAGTAACAATTCGTATTTTTGAGGGTGAACGTACAATGACACGAGATAATAATCTGCTAGGTCAATTTGAATTAAGTGGTATCCCACCTGCACCACGTGGAGTACCACAAATTGAAGTATCACTAGATCTAGATGCAAATGGTATTCTATCGGTTTCAGCTGTAGAGAAGGCTACAGGTAATAAAAAGAATATTACTATTACAAACGATAAAGGTCGACTATCCAAGGACGAGATTGAACGTCTAGTTAAAGAAGCTGAAAAATTCAAAGAGCAAGACACTAAACAAAAAGAAAAGATCGAAGCAAAAAATGAATTAGAAGGATATATTTTTAACGTTAAGAATAATATTCTCGGAAAAGAAGAGATTAAACTAGAAGAGGCAAGTAGGAAAAAACTAGAAAGTGCGGTAGATGAAGTAATGCAATGGCTAGATGGAAATCAACTCGCGGAGAAAGATGAATTTACTCATAAACGTGAAGAACTTGAAAAGGTTGTAAATCCGATTATGGCAAAGATATATCAAGGGATGGGTATGGGAGGTGGGGAGGGTATGGGTGCAGACTTTGCAAGTGCTGCAGCAGGTAGTGGCGGACCAAAAGTTGAGGAAGTTGATTAATTTATTTTTATGTAAATACTTAAAGAAAATCTATACTTTGAGTATTAATAAGGTAATGAGATGTGTATGAAAACGAATCTAAATATGTTTCGAAATGCTATTCAAGAAATTCAACAATTCCATGTGGAACCTGTTTTACAGAGAATTGATAAAAGCGTGATTGCATCTTCGAATGCATCTTGTAATCAACAATTATCTATTAAAAATAATACAGAATTCAATCTATATGATTTGATTAAAAAATATTTTGGAAATAATAGTCAAAAATCATAAAATTTGAATAATAAAAAGAAATAAAATATACATCAACAATCTATCTGCTCACAACAAATTGCAAACGATCTAAATCATCTCTAAATCTCTTTTGCCAACTCGTATTAAAATGTCCGGTGGTGCCGAAGCATCTGCAATGGATATCATTAATACGACGTTGGCACAAGCTAAGGATCAAATGATTAAAAAGCTAAAGTGGAAGATGATGGGCGAAATCAAGAAGCTTCTTCAGGATGCTGGTGGAAATATTTATGGAGGATTCGTGCGGGATCAGATCATTCATGATCACCATGCCGATTACTTTTACGAATATGTAAATAGCCTAAATATGTCTGATAATGATATTAACGACAAATACAATTCTCCTGAGTTCATGCCAGAACATATTGATAGGTGTTTGCTACCTTCTGATATTGATTGCTATATGACTACAGCAGCTCTTAGCCAGTTTAAAAATGTTGAGCTGAAAAAGAAACACTATTCTATGAGGATCAAGTCCAGTCAGAAGGCATCATTCTATTTCGCAGAGAAGAACAATAATTCACTTCTATCTGAGCTCCTACATACAAAAGTGACGATTTATTTCAATATTAATAGGCTTCTATCAACATTTCTAGATATTACTCAGATTGGTGTTGATATGGATATTATCCATACTGATAATAACGAGATTGATATGTACAAGGAGTTGTCCAAGAACTTTGACTTTGAGTGCAATGCACTTATTCTCAACTCAAACGACGAGATCCAGCTACCATATTCAATTGGCAAATATATGACTCCTTATGATAAGCTAAAAAAGATTAATTCAATAATCGAAGATATTAAGCAGAAGAAGGCAGTAATAATTGGAAACGATACTCCAGCATCTTTTAGGATTGCAAAGATGATTAAGAAGGGATGGCAAATAGAAGCTCAGCCTTTTCAGATTATCAAGCTAACAGAGGCATATGATGGGTATTGTGTTATCTGTCACGATGATCTAGAAGTCAATCGTCTGCATATTAAGGATCGCAACTGTGATGCTAGGTTCCATCTAAAGTGCTATCTCAACATGGTACGGTTTGAGAATTTCAAGCACGAGTGCCCTCTTTGCAAGAAATATTGCAATGTAACTTCGAAAGAACAGCGTGCAATTGAGATTATTAATAACATGGATTGTCGTGAAAATGACGATCCGGAGAATATTATTGCAATTCAGCAAACGATCTTTCAGTCTCCTCCTCCGACTCTTTTCGGAGTTCCTATAAATAACATTAATGTACAGAATAACATTAATAACATTATTCGGGATCTTCCGCCTCCTCCCCAAATCCAGAGACGTCGACGTGGAGTAATTCGTGGTGATATGACTACTCAGGAAATCTTGATGGATCATATAATTCCGTCGCCTCCTGCTCAGATGCCAGTAAGACGTAGTCTCTTCGAGTCCAATGATCTTCCAATGGATGCTTTCTAGATCATAATCAAAATGTAACTAGGATGTGAAAAAAGATAATAAATCATCCATTTGGATAATATTAATCGAAGTATTGCTGTCAAATATCCAGAAAGCAGGTAAGATAAGTACTTGGTCTTTTTTCAATTTTATAGTAATATACTGTATTGTTGTATCATTCATATCTGCAAGTGAATCCTTGGAAACTTTTTTATTCCATGTAAAATGATTTTTAAACTTAGGATTAATAATATTGAGAGTAATGTCATTATCAGCATTCCATATAATACAGTGTTTTGAAGAATTAATCATTGGGTTAAATGGTCCTTTAATTGAATATTGTTTTTTGTAGATATAAGAATATGCGAATAATGTCTTGGTTAATTCAGCTGGATTTATAACTCTATCATAAATGACTATAGGATATTTTTCATATACAACTGATAAATCAATATTATCTAGATATGTTTGAATAATATTGTAATCTTTTTTATAATTGGTATAATAATTTACATACACAATTATTACAAGAATAACTATAACGCTTATAAGAATTTTAGTATACATTTAATTTTAATTAATACAAATTCATTTATTTAGACAACGCATAAATATAAGAACGCATATATAAGGTGTTATTATTAAAAAAATAAAAATAAAAAATTTGAAAATGATATAAAGATATATTGCAACATCAATATAAAAATGTCATCCGAAGTCGTAGAAACTGTTGCTGTTTCCTCCCCCGCTGTAGTAGACGTTGTTGAAAGTGTTGTACTAGATGAAGTTGTTGAAAAAGAATCATATGGCAAGTACACAGGTAGTACAAAATGGTTCAATGACAAACTAGGATATGGATTTATTACAATTTGTGATGGTGAGGAAAAAGGCAAGGATATCTTTGTTCATCATTCTGGTATTAAGCCTCTTAACAGCAACTATAAAACTATTCGCAAGGGTGAATATATTCAATTTAATATTATTAATGGAATGAATGGGCTACAAGCAGTAGATGTTACTGGTATTAAAGGCGGTCCTCTTATGTGTGATTATGTAACTAGTAAACGAGTTGTACCACCAGTACCCGTTGGTCCTAGTGGAGGTTATCATATGCCAGTTCGTATGCATGAACAAAGTGATTGGCAAAGTGTTCCAGTTCGCAAACCTCGTCTAGGTGGACCACCACCTCCTCCACCACCAAAAGGACGTAAGCCGATGCAAAAAAATGTAGCTAAATATAATAAGGCAACTCGTAAATCTCCACCATCACAATAAATATATTTTGTAATTATCATTGTTATTTTTTAATGTCATATGGTCTAAGATCAAACCATACGAAATATATAATACAAATAACTATCTACTCGAAATATAAATTGCATTATTATCTATAATAAAAGAAAAGATCCACCATGCCGTCATCATACAAGATGAATTTCAGTGATTTATCACGTTTTATGGATGATTTTTTTTATTTACTTCAGAAAGGTGGTAGAGACAAAGCATTATTATCAACCGGTGGAAAAGAAGGTACTGTTCAAAAAGTTATACGTTATGTTGTACTATTTTTAAAGTTATTAGTGATAGTCGTAGTCATCTATATTTTGTATATTTTAATATTCAGAGGCTATCCTAGATTGCTTATGGACCTCGGAACACTTTCTTTATTTCACAAGGAAAAACCAGATGATTTTATAAAAGAGAGGAATCTTTTACTCAAACATTTTAAATTCTTGGCTCAACCTCCAAATAAATGTGTATCACCATATACAATATACAAACAAGTATATAATAATGACAATGTCAGTAACTTGCAAATGAGTATTCAAAAATTTGAAAATATAAAAAATCAATATTACGAAAAATTTAATTATGACGATAAGTATCACAATGCATTTAAAGACTTTTATTTATTTTTTAATGTTTGTAATGACGCAACTGTCGAAGTTGTTGTGAATAAAGGAAAAAGTCTTCCGATTGAATCTCATCGTTTTTATGAATTATTGGCAACCTATAAAATAAGTTTGGGTGAACTTGATCCGAAAGATTCGAATGGTGTGGAAAAAAGTCCTGATGCATTAGTACAAGAAATATATCTAAAAGAAAAAGCAGCTAAATTAAAGATTATTGATGGTATTAAAAATATACACAGTATACTTTTAGAAATTGGAACCCAAACTAAAAGTATAATTGAATCATTTAATAACAAACCAATCACACCCTATATTTTAGTACCATCAGATGATAAAATTATAAATAAGATTATTATTAATTTTAACCAATATAATGGACATATTTTAAATAATACAATATATGATGTAGAATATTCAAAACCTGATATAGATGATTATTCATGGTGTATGATTGAATACATTATGAGTCTTTATAATCCAAATCAATATGATATATTTGTAAATAGTATACCACCTTATACAAATAATGATATAAACAAATTAGTTTATTATATAAACTTATCTAGGGATAAGAAAGTTTACACAGGAAACAATGCTAAACAACTTGAAATGCTTCACAAATATATGAATCCATCAAGTGATCCAAATATAAAGAACTTTCTAGAATTTATTAACAAAAGACCTATTTTTACTCATATTTATTTTACCCAACAAGATGTTGGGAATAAAAAAGAATTTTATAACACAGTCATGTTATGTTACAGACTTTTATGTGACTGTAACGTTAATGCATCATTAAATATAGATTCAGCATCGATGAGATCAAGATTAGATAACTTGAAAGTAAATGGTTATGCATTCAAGCAATTTATAATAGCAGTTGGGTATATACATTTATTTTTAAATGTATATCAGCAAAATTTAACACGAATGTATAGTAAACACATTATTTCTGCAGCAAGATTTTTTAGAGAATTATATAATCCTGTTGTAAATGATATAATTGTTAATAGAATAGGCAATTATTTCAAATTAACATTTAGCTCAGAAGGTATGGGTTCATCTTATAAGAAATTCCATACATGGTATAAACAACTTGGTAAAGATCTAAATAGAATGATTAAAGCAGTATTTAAATCATTCTTCACTGGAGTACCAGTAGAAAAACCACAACCAACAGAGACTTAGGATACTCAGAGATAAAATTTAGGTATAAAAAAGTCTGAAGATATTGTAATAGTGTATAAGAATGCCAGTTGCTGTAGCATTACCCGATGTTGCCACACCAGTAGCAGTTACCGCACAAACAGCGGCAACAAATACACAACAATCCTCTGGACGCATTCAATCTCTTATCCAAAAAATTAGGTCATGGGTGGAAGCGAAAAGGCAATGGATCCAAGATAAAATAGACGAGAATAGATGGCGTATATTAAAAATACAAAAAGCTGCGTTCATGTTTGCAAATTTTATGCGTACCATGTTCCAATTCTTCGTAATCATCATTCTGGCTCGCATGGTTGTTGGGTTTTTCTCAAAACCACTTGAGTTTATTATGCTAGGATTATCATGTATTATTCTGGCTGTTGTATATGTTATTTATTATATATTTTATATTCCACCCTTTATTTGGATTCCTTTTCTGATATGGTTTCTAATTTTCGATATTATTCCACTGATCTTATTTACTGTAGTAATGTTAGCATTATTTATAGTAATTACTATTTTCTGTCTTATTTTAGGTATACTCAATTGGGCAACGAATGGAGCTCTTAAATCATTGGTTCTATGTGAAAATCACGTAGCTGCATGGTATAAAACACCAAACTTCCATTTAACAAATAAATATGAACGTGGATTTTTATGTAGTAAACAATGTTTAACTGGATATTATCCAGATGCGACAGGAATGTCGTGTGTAAGAGTTCCCAAGGGATCTCCTTCATATTGTCCACAAGCAGAAGTAATGAGAATGTATACAAGTAATACAAGTGATCGTGTTTATACATTCAAAGATTATCAAATAAATGGAAATTTGAAATATTTATCAAGTTCTCCACTTGATCGAGAATTATTAATTAAAAAACATTTCCTTTCAAAAAGATTATTTTTAGAGAAATGTGATAAGGAAATGAAAAAATATAATTATATGCCATTAGGTTTATGTTCTAGTATAGATGTTATGGATAAAAATGACATTAGTCCAAAACTTATTAACAAAATGAAGGCAGTCTGTTCGCAAGCATTCTGTAATTCAAAAACTAATTATCCAGTATGTTCTTTATTATCGGGTACTGGCGAAGATGATGATAGTGAATTCTGGAAGAAAGTAATGAAGATCTTAATATCAATCATTGCATTTATGGTTGTTATATCATTTACAATAGGTTACGTTGCAGGAGTCCCAATTGATTAATTTCAAAAATAAATCATATTAATACTATTTACACTTAATATGAAATATTTTTAAATATAAGAATGATAAAGATGATAAATTAGAATTTGATAAACTAAATTTATTACAAGTATAAAAATTTGATAATTAAATTTGATAACTATATAAATATAATACTTGATATAGCAATAAATTGGTATAAAAATGGCAGAACAAGTCTTGTCATTGTCAATGCGACCAAAATCTCTTTCTGATATGGTTGGACAAGATGAATTAATTAATGCATTAAACGAGCAATTTGCTAGTAATAGGATTCCACACTTTTATATTATTTCAGGTCCTATCGGTTGTGGTAAAACAACCTTGTCAAAGATATTATCTTTAATTATTCAAACAGCTGCAGATGCTGAAAATATTAAAGATGTAAATAATCTTCCGTGGGATCGATATAAAGTTTATGATATTATGGAAATAAATGCAGCAAATAAAAATGGTATTGATGATATTAGGCAATTAGTTGAGACAATGAAATATAAACCACTTGCTCCTTCCAAAGCTAAAATTGTAATTCTTGACGAAGCACATCAGCTAACAACAGCAGCTCAGAATGCATTACTAACAGAAACAGAAGATACAGCGAATCATGTATTTTATATATTCTGTACTTCGTGTGTGACCAAAATTATTCCTGCATTACAAAGGAGGGCGTATATTATTTCACCAAAACTCTTAACGGATGAGAAAATTAAAGAGTTAATTGTAAAAGGAGCTTCTAAATGCAAATTTGAGGAAAGTATCGATTCTTTGCATGAAATTCTTCTAGTCAATGATATTCGATCACCTGGATTAATTTTACAAGCCGCTGAAAAATTCTTTAATGGTATTCCAGCTCATGTATGTATTTCTCTTAATTCTGATATCTCAATTAATTCCCTTGAATTTTGTAGAACTGTATTAAAAGGTGAATGGAAGAAAAGTGCAGGATTTTTGAAAGATATTACAAAAACAGAGGTAAATGCGTTAAGAAATTGTCTACTAGGGTATATGAAAAATACATTGGTTAAAAGTACAGGTAATAAAGCATTAATTATTGCAAAATGTATTCAGATGTTTGCGAATAATAATGGTGATGAAGGTATATGTCTTCCTACATTTGTTGCAAATGTATGTCTTACATGTGAAAAAATAAATCAATTACCTTGATAATATTTTTGATTGAAATTATTAATATTTTTGAGATATAATTTTATAATCACATACATAATGTTACAAAAAATTATAAAAATATTATTTTTTTATGTTCAAAAGATTAAAAATTTGAATAAGATAATAATTATAAATTATTATACCAAAATCTATCAAGCCAATTAATCATCTGTCAAACTCGTTCCAATATCAACTACTTAAAGCGATATCGCTAATCTTATATAATCGAAATGGATCCATGGACACCCGAAGATCGTAATGCCCTGATTGATCTCGCTATTAATAGCAAGGATGGACGCGGACAACGTGGACCCTATCATTTCTCTGTTCTTCCTAAAATTAATGGAAACGAACAAGAAGATGTTCGTCGGAATATGTTGACGGAGGCACTTGCTGATTCAATCTATAAGACTACACCCGAACTACGCAATGTCTCCCTATCCTTTTATAGGATTCTGATGCAGAAACTTTCTTCAAATTCTTACACGGGACCTTATCTGAACGGAGATATCTTTGTAGTTATCAAGGGAAGCAATGCATACGCTTTTGTGACAGAAGAGAAATATCCAGAAGACTTTCCGTTTTCGGATCTCGACGTGATGATCTATATCAATCCATATCTCAGTGATGCGATGTTCAATCAACTCAAACAAGCAGTACGTGTAGCTGTACTACAAACAATTTCTCAATATAAGCGTCTACTTGATCACATGTTCTTTCTGAATAAGCCGATTGAGGGAGTCTTTCTAGACGAAGAGACGATTACATCCTTCAAGGATGTTTATACAAAGACACTAGAATCGATTGTCCTTCCAGATGGTGCACAGTTTGTCTCACCATTCGTCAATGACGAGGTTCGGAACTATTGTTCTCGTCATAGCTTTCTTATCAAGAATAGTGTTGCACAAGATAACTCTGTTGTAAAGATTGATGTTCCGCATTTTGACCGATGTGAGCGTATACCTCTTCGCAAGACTCCGTTGTTCTGCTCATATAATGATACGATTGACTTTTCACGTGGAAATAATGATGCTACACCTGGTCACTTCGATCTCTATAGGATTCGTTTCAATAACATGTACGTTGAGAAAGATGTTGAGACAGGAGAGATCTTACATGAGGAACGTGTATCAGCAGATTTCATCGATATTACAATTGCATCCAAGGATGATTCTGAACTGATTGATTTCTGGAATAAGGGACGTTGTGTGTGTCTTTACGATAAGTATTCTAACCTCTGGCTAGCAATGCCAGATATCCACTCGTGTATTTCGGATCTTTATAAGATGCTGAATGTTTACGAGTGCCCAGAGAGCAAGCGTCAGAAGCGTACCCAAAAATTCAATAAACTAATTGAGATAGTCAATACGATGATTCCTGTCTTTAACACACCTCCTCCAGCATATAACATTGCAATTCAGTATTAAAAGTCAGTATTAAAAGCCTAGTATATTATCGAATAAATAAAAATAAACAATTGTATTAAAGAGTTTGATACATCTATGTATATCTAATACATTAAACTAAAAAATATAATATTTTAAAAAATACAAAAAAATTTTATTATTTCCATATAATCTTACTATGTTCAAATGATCTTGCATTTTTTTTGTTTTGGTACCAATGCACATATATTATAATAGATGCATTGATCTACTCTAACAGGTTCTTTGAGATATAATTTAATTGCTTTTTCCAAGAAAAGCAATACATGTGCATGTTGGGTACATGTCTCATTTTTAATCGTAAGGAAATATGCATCATTTGTTGTAAATTCTGGGTAGTGTTCATTTAATCTAACAACTAATTCTTCTGTATCTACATACTTTAGATATTTGTCATAATCAATTGTATATTTACCATATTTAGCCATAGGTAAATAATAAGGATACTTCAAAGCTTCTGGTGTATCATAAATCATGTATTGTTGTTCGAATTCTTGTTTATTTGTCAATACAGTATCAATAGCATTAATTAAAATTTGTAAATAGTCTTTCTTAAGATTAATCATACGAACATCGTCAGGTAATTCTTCATACATATCAATTAAAAAATAATCTTCAACTCTGTTATTAAATTTTTGTCTTAAATATAATAATCGATACTGTCTATCATATACATTGGTTGTTTTCTGCATTTGAAGTGTTTTATGATTAGATGTCAAATCATCTAATTGATAGTGAACAGATTTATTCATAGACATCACAATATAAATAAATATAATCGTAATACCAATTGTACATAAATTAATAATACCTAGTACTGCCATTTTATTATTTAAAAATATTATTTTAAGTTTGTATTTGTATTGGTATTGGTAGTTGGTTTTTCTTTTGAATACATTAATAATTCATTCAAATTCTGAACTTTTTGACTTAGAATAGAATATAACCCCATATAGTATAATATTATTAAGATTATTAAGAAGGTAATACCTAGTAATATTACATTTACAATAAATACATCTGCCATCCCTAGAAAATTAATTATACCATTTTTAATATTTACAGCTGTATTAGATATTTTATTAGTGCTTGCAGCTATAGGTGATATAGGTACTTTTGTGGTAACATTTGTCGACATTATAAACTTTTATTTATTAGCATATTTTTATTATGATATACACAATTTATACACAATTTATACACAATTTTACGATATACCAAATTTATTATCAACAACATCATATTCTAAATGTTTTAAGAAATCTGTTCCATTAAAATCTCTAGAAAATTCTTCATCAACCATTGCAATCCAATCTAAACGATCATTTCGATGTCCCCATGACTGAACTTTACGCAACATTTCATAATGATCACGTACCCAACTATAATGATGTATCATAGGTTCATCATCTACTCCAGTAACATCTCTACGACGACTTCCTATACATGAAGAAAATACTCCATGTCTTCCCATATTACTAAATAAATAACGCGGATCATATGATCCTGTTTTCATCATAACAACACTATCTTCATAATAATTTTTAGCACGATATATTGGCTTTCTCCAATACCAATAATTTTGCAATTTAAGGGCTTCATACTTTTTATAAATACCAGTATCTAACCAAGATTTAAATTTTTCGCCGTCAATAATTTCATCAGAATCTAAAAATAATACATAATCACACGACTTGATTTCATCTGTTAAAGAAATATACCTAGCATGTCCTTCCCAATACATTTCTGTTGACACATAATTCAACATAGTACTATCCTTGTCTTCTGGTATCTTGTAAATAATACACTGAATATTATTATATTTTTTATTTGTTTCTTCTATAAAAGATTTCATTTTATCAATATTTTCTTCTGTACCATTCCATAATTTTGATCCCATCGCAACTACAATATGTTTAAAAATTGGAGCGATTTCTTTTAGACCAGGTTTTAGAAATCTCAGATCATCTGTATTCGTTAATATTACACAACCAATATTATGCTGCATTTTATTAATAATTATATTCAATGGCTTTATATCTTTATATAGAATGTATAATATCGATCAAAAAAGAAATCATCATAAAATAAGTAGTTCTATACAATGAGCATATCAACCTCATCAGATTTAAATTTGCTCAATTTACCCGAAACAATAGATCTGGGTATAGATGTAATTACACGTGACAACTACTCATCTACTATAGTCGGCTATTTAGCAGCAACACAAATTAGGAAATCTAAAAATGTTGTTGTTGGTTACAAAGCTTTTTCCATTGCAAAAGACTCTGGTAGAAACGTAGTTGTTGGTTATTCTGTTGGAGAAAAATTAACTGGAGATGATAATGTATTAATTGGTTCTTATGTTAATCAAACTGTATTATATGGTGCTCAGAATACATTAATCGGTTCAGCTGTATGTCAATATAGTACTGGTGATAAAAATGTATTAATTGGATATTTTCACAGTTCATCAAATACTGTTTATACATCAAACTCTATTGGTATTGGTACTCTAACTGATACTATGGGTATTAATAATATTAATATTGGGGGTGGGTCTTTAATGAATGCTACAAATTCTACAGCATTAGGAAATTCAACATCAACTTATGGAAATAATAATATAATAATTGGAAATAATATTACTAATTTTGGTAGTAATGTATTGATTATTAAAAATAATCATGGAATATCCAACGCATCTTATATCAATACATCAAACAATTATTTGAATATCAATGATGTACTCATTAGTGATATGGTTGGAAGTAACCGTAGAGTTACTTTATCAAATGATATGATCCGTTTTAAAAGTTCACTTACAACCATTACATTGAGTAATGAATTTATTAGTCTTGATGGTGTTAACTCTACAATTAGTCTAGGAGATGTTATTGAATTCAAAGGATTATATTCTTCTATGGTTCTTGATCAAGATATTACATTTGCAGGTAGTAATACATCATTAATTTTAGGTAGAAATGGTATCGTTACATATCAAGGTAAAGATGCCAGTTTGTATCTTGGGTCAAATGTAATTACTCTACAAGGATCTAATGCAACTGATTTGACAATTATGGGATCCAATACTGGATTAATTATTAGTTCAAATAATATCGCTCTTATTGGATCTAATGCAACTAATATTAAAATTGTTGGCTCAAATACAAGTTTTGTTCTAGGCTCCAATATACAACTCATAGGATCAAATGCTACAAGTATTTCGATTGTTGGATCAAATACTAGTTTTATAATCAATCCAAATACCATATCTTTCTCCAATACAAAAGCAACTAATATATCATTTAGCGGATGCAATACACAATTTAGTATTACACCTAGTGCAATTTATTTAATAGGTTCTAATGCTACATCTGTAGGTCTAGTAGGCTCTAATACAAGTTTTTTTATTACCCCTACAAATATATCTTTAACTGGACCAAGAGCTACTAGTATTACTATTACTGGTTGTAATACTAGTTTTTCAATGACACCATCCAATATTGGTTTAGTTGCAGCCGGAGCCAATAACATTTCCCTTATTGGCTCAAATACAAGTTTGATTCTTACTCCATCAAATATATCACTTGTTGGTTCCAATGCCACTAGATTATCACTTGTTGGTTCTAATTCAAGTTTCAATCTTACGCCAAGTAATATCTCCATGATTGCATCAAATGCTACAAATATCTCATTCACAGGATGCAATACACGTTTTTATATTACACCATCAAATATAGGTCTTGTTGGCACTCGAGCAACTGATATCAGTTTAATAGGATCAAATGTATTGTTTCAAATCAATCCAAATACAATTAGTTTAATTGGGTCTAATGCTGATCAGATTAATTTAATTGGTTCTAATACAGTATTACGTCTTAACCCAAGTAATATTACCCTATGTAATACGGACGCAACATCTATTGATATTATTGGTAATAATACATATTTTAGCATCAATCCAGATAAGATTAGTTTAGTTGGTTCAAATGCAAATACAATTCAATTAGTAGGTAATCAAACATTATTTGATATTACTCCGTCTGATATTAGTTTAATAGGATCAAATGCTACAACTATTAGCATTGTTGGATCTAATACAAATTTTAATATTACACCAGATACTATTAGTTTAATTGGTACAACTGCGACAAATATTGCATTATTAGCATCAAATACAAGTTTCAATATTACTCCAAGTAATTTAGCATTTATTGGTCCAACAGCAACTTCAATGTCATTAACCGGTTCAAATACAATGTTTGCTGTGACCCAAAGTAATATAGTAGCATCTGCAAGTAATGCTACTCGAATCACCCTTAAAGGATCAAATATGGAATTTACAATGACTCCGAGTAATATATATTTATTAGCATCAAATTCAACAAATATATCATTGATTGCATCCAATTTACAATACAAATTATCCCCAAGTAATGTTTCACTTATAGGTTCTAACATTACACAATGGACATATGTTGGGTCAAATATTAAATTTGTAATGGGTCTTAGTAACATTGATCTGAATGCATCAAATGCCAATTTTATAAATATCCTATCATCGAATGCTAGTTTTACTATGAATACAAGTAATACATTGATATATAATTCAAATACAGTTACTTTACAAAATTCAAATGCTACTCTATGGTTAGATGATAATATTACTTTATCCAATAATGATGCAGGTATTATTGTCACACCATCAAATACTATATTTAGAGGTCCTGTATCATTTTGTAATACATCCGGTGTTTCTAGTATATTTAGTGGTCCATTAGCTTTAACAAGTAATGTCAATATTAGTGGTTTATTGAATGTAACATCTACTGCAACATTCTCAAATAATGTAACTATTACAAAAACATTAGACGTTAAAAGTAATTTAATAGTTTCAAAAGACGCTACATTTTCTAATAATGTTCTAATTTATGGTATTACTACATTGAGTAATACTGCTATTATTTCTGGTGATATAGCTGCGTATAGTAATGTAAACCTATATGAACAATTAACTGTATACTCAAATGCTAATTTTCAAGCTGATATTGATTTACTAGGGTCACAATTAATACATAGCAATCTTACTGTTGTAGGACTCACTACATTATGTAATAATTTAGTTACATTTGGAATATCTCATTTTAGTAATACAGTCTATCTTGATAGTAATGCAACAATTAACAACAATTTACTTGTAAATGGTACAGTATCATTATGTAATATAACCAATGTAAAAACTTTTAATGTGACAGGTCCTTCTACATTTTCAAATACCATTACAATCACAAGCAATACTAATCTATATGGCAATACAACACTTTGGAGTAATACTTCATTTTTAGGACCTGTATCTATTTCCAATAATTTCAATGTATCCGGAGTTACAAATTTCACTAGTAATGTCTATGTTACAGGTGAAATGTTCGTTAATAATACACCATTAAGTAACATTATCGCATCCGCAAGTGGTGGCTCAAGTAATTCAGTCACATTCGCAAGTAATGTAACTATTGCAGGACCTTTAGCTGTATATAGCAATGCTGTATTTTCAAATACTATTACAGGATATAGCAACACAAGTTTATATGGACCTGTAGCTATTTCAAATAATTTAGATGTTTATGGAACCACTACTCTATGGAGTAATGTTGTTATGAAACAAACTACAAATACATATGGAAATGCTGACTTCTGGAGTAATCTAACTGTTCATGGTACTCTTATAGCTAGTAATCTCATTACATATTCAAATAATATCATTGTCACTACAATCACTATGACCAGTAATGTAACTGGGTTCAGTAATGGCTTTGAATCATTTGGTCAAGCTAATATGTGGAGTAATGCATATATTGGTGGTTCACTTGGTGTAAATTGCAATATGACAGTTTGTAATAATCTAAACGTAATTGGTTCTTCTACATTCTCAAATTATGTATTTGTAGCTGCAAATCAAACTATTACAGGAGTAACAACATTATGTAATACATTAAATACCTATGGAGTGGCGAATTTTTGGAGTAATGTGTTGATGAATATGAACTTGACTGTAAATAGTAATGTAACATTTTCAAATGCATTAAGTAATTTAGGTAATGCATCTTTTTCAAGTAATGTAGTTGTTAGAAATCTAATTGTGCAAAGTAATGCAACTTTTTGCAATACAATTAATGCATTGTCTGATATTGTTTCAAAAAGTAATATTTATGCAACTCAAAATTTAATTGCATTAGGAAAAACAACATTATGTAATGATTTAGAAGTATGGGGGAATGTTACATTCCATAATCCTGTAACATTTTCAAATGATATCTATGTAACTGGTACCACACATTTATTAAATGATGTAATCGCATCACAAAATCTTATTGTTAATAGTAATTCTACATTTTGTAATACTGTATCAGTATTAGCACCATTTAATCTTAATGGAGTTGCTTCGCTGTCAAATAACGTTTCTATATATGGTACTCTTACAACATTTAGTAATGTTGTTTTTAATCAACCAATAACTGCACAATCCCAGGCTATCTTCAATAATCAAGTAATTATGAGAAATTTAACACTCTCAAATACGTTTTCAAATCTTGCTGTTTCGCATTTCTTTAATAATTTGTATCTTCATAAAAACTTGGTAGTTGATAGTAATGCAACTTTTTGTAATACAATTACAAGTTTAAATCAAGCTAATTTCTTGAGTAATGTTTATATTGATGCAACACTAACTGTAAATAGTAATACTACATTATGTAATGTTTTAGATGTTTATGGTATAGCTTCATTCCGTAGTAATGTATTTTTATATGAACCATCAGCAGCTATTGCTCCATTTACATTCTGTAATAACCAATATACTTATGGTGTAGCAGGTTTTTGTAATAATGTATTTATAAGAAGAAACTTAATTGTGAATAGTAATACTACATTATGTAATTCATTAAATACACTTGCAGATGTAAGTGTTCGTAGTAATATTTACATATACAGTTCCCTATACACATATAGTAATAATGCATTCTATGGAACCACAGACACATATGGATATGCAAATTTCTGGAATGGAGTATTTATTAATGATCAATTAGCTGTAAATGGACCTGTTTCATTATGTAATACTTTGGATGTATATGGGTTTACAAATTTTTTCAATAATGCAATTTTCTATCAACAAACTGTTTTTAATGATACATCTACATTATGTAATGGTTTAAATGTGTATGGTACAGTTCATTTATCAAACAATACTTATATACATGGGTTAACTAATTTCAGTAGCAATGTTGTTATGACTGGTATGTTGGATGTATATAATAAAGTAAATTTCTGGAGTAATTTATTTGTATATAGATCACTTATTGTAAATAGTAATGTAACATTATGTAATCAACTAGCTGTATATGGAAACACTTATTTTTTAAGTAATGTGTACATGAATAAACCATTAGTTGTTAATAATACAGCTACTTTCTGTAATTCATTGGTATCATATGGTTTGACAAGTTTATGTAATAATGTAAATATTCAAGCAAATTTACAAGTAAATAGTAATATTGATGTATATGGATCACTAACAACTTATGGTGATTCAACATTTTATGGATTAACTAATTTTGCTAATAACGCTTATTTTACAAATCCAGTAGAATTTCAATCATTATTAGATATTTATGGTCCAACTTCATTTTATAATACCACACAATTCACACAACCTATATTAGCCCAAAGTAATTTGATTGTATATGGTGATATTGATGTTTATGGTTCTATGCACATGTGGAGTAATGCTATTATAGAAGATTCATTGATCGTGAATAGTAATACCACTTTTTGTAATAATGTTGAAATTATTGGATATTTATTGCTAGATAGTAATCTGATTGTTGGTGATTCGTTGACAGTATCTAGCAATTCATCATTTTGTAATGATGTACAAATATATGGCGAATTAAATGCTTATAGTAATGTATTTATTAGAAGTAATTTCCAAGTATTTAATAATGCAACATTTTCAAACATTAATGTTTCAGGTCAAGCAAGTTTCTGGAGTAATGTAGATATTACAAAATCATTAACAGTTCGTAGTAATGCTAC
>JACCED010717029.1_pt1 | contig 22249 bp, 14 predicted proteins | sample 7455021 | NCBI WGS metagenome assembly JACCED01 (sample SAMN15323456, study PRJNA562643) | freshwater metagenome | isolation source: river surface water | place: USA:Blue River Watershed | collected 2017-08-19
AACGTAAGTTTCTACAACCAGACCGGTGATGTGGCCATTCACCCAACCCCAGTGGTCGGTGTACTTGGCGTGATCGACGACGTCGCTCGTCGCGTGCCTTCTGGCTGGCAGGATGCTGGCAACAACATCTACTTGCTTGGCACTACCCGAGATGAGCTAGACGGCTCCGTCTGGTCAGAAGTAATCCACGACCACCTGGGCGGACGTCCACCGGTTGTTGACCTCGCTCACGAGGCTGCCCTTGCCGATCTGCTCCACGGTGCGTCGCTTCAAGGGCTTCTCGAATCAGCTCACGACCTCAGCGAGGCCGGGCTTGCTCAGGCACTAGTAGAGTCAGTTCTTCGCTTCGGCATGGGAGCGCGCATTTGGATTAACGAAATCTCAGAACGCGACACCGTTGATCGAACCTGCGCACTATTTAGTGAGTCAACCGGACGAGTAATCGTTTCGGTAGGACGCGAAGACGACGTGAAGTTCGTCGGGCTCTGCGAAGCCCGAGGAATTCCTGTACTGCGCATCGGGGTGACCGACAACTCGGGAGAACTCGAGATTCAGGACCTAGCCACCTTCCCACTCGAAGACCTTCGTAACGGATTCAAGGGAACTATCCCTGCACTATTTGGCTAAAAAGATTAAGGTGCTGGAATCCAGCGGAATTCCACTTTGCGGTCAGTAGCCTTGGGTGCTGCGGTGTTATGCGGTCCGTAGCCGAAGTAGCCGATTGTTGCGGTAATGCCTAATTTGGCAAGTTGCCTTGTGGTCTCAATTGCTCGAAGGGTTGCGATTTTCTTCATAGCCGATGCGCTGACATTTGTATACCTAACAAATCCAGTCACCAAAAGAGTTCCCTTTTTACCTCTAAGTGCTTCGGCAAGTTTCTTGAGTTTAGCGATATCAGTCTTGTCAATTTTTGCCGAGTTTGGATCAAAGTAAATCGGATCAATAATTTTTGTTCCAGTAAGAACAGGAACATTGTTCTTGCCTATCGACTCAACAATTTTAATTAGTGGAACCGGAAGGACTATTGGTTTAACTGGCGTTACCGGTTCTGTTGGTGGAGTAACTGGTGGAGTTACTGGAGGGGTAATTGGAATTGTGGTTCCACCGCCAGAGCTTGGTGCTGTCGCGGTGAATGTAGCAGATGCTGCGTTGCTGTTTCCTACAGCATTCGTTGCAATCACTGTTGCAGTGTATGTGGTACCAGCGGTCAAGTTATTGAAGGTGCAAGTTAACAAGACTGTCGTGCAAGTAGCACCAGTATTTAATGTAACTGTGTAGCCAGTGATTGTTTCGCCACCATTATCTGTTGGTGCTGTCCAAGTAACTACCGCGGAAGTTGATGAAGGTGTTGCAGAAACTGTTTGTGGCGAGTTCGGAACGGTTGCAACTACATAAACGCTTGGATCGCTTGTGAGTTGGACTGTAACCGAACCATCTACAGTTGCTCGACCAAGAAGCACTACCTGGCCGGTTTGAATGCTGAAAACTAGAGCACCAGCCTTAATCGACGGGTTACTTATGGTCATCTGAACGGCTTTACCAGCGTTAGTGTTTGGAACTGTTTCATCCAGTGCTAACCAACTGACAGCAATCGAAAGAATGTAGCTGTTTGTGCCGGTGAGGAGCGACTGCGCGTAACTCGTGTCAGTGATTAGATCCAATGAAACCACTGTGCCTGCCGGAAGCGCAGCATTAGGCAAGGTCACTGCTACTGAGTTGCTTCCTAGGGTGCCGTTGTACGAAGAAGACACAATGTCATTGGCAGTAAGGGTTCCAATTCGACTTAAATTTCCAGGTGCAATGCCATAAAGCGACGACTGAATCCAACGGGCATAAAGTGTTCGAGTCTGCGAAGGAGTATAGCTAGCTCCTGAATTTCCAATCTTGGTACCGCCTGTACTAGCGGAGTACCAGCCATCAAAAACAAAATTTGCGCGAGTAGGGGAAGGTAACGTTGTGGAAGTTCCAATCACCACAGACTCGGTACTAGCCGCAGTTGCCCCGTAATTTAGGTTGTAACTTAGCGTGTAACTCGATTGAGTCCACTTCGCGTATAGCGAGAAACTGGAGCCTGGTGTTTGGTTTCCAGAAACTAAAGTTGTTAGCCCAGCGTCAGAGTACCAACCCCCAAAACTGTAGTTCGTCTTGGTTGGAGTTGGCAGCACAATTGCAGAGTCCCCGGTTAGATACGAACTGCTCGCAGTTGAATTTCCACCATCCGCGCCATTGTAAACATAGGTAATTACGTTTGCTGAGATTGTCGAAGCTGTTCCCGATGCCACGCTGAAACCAGAACTAGCGTAGTTACCACTTCCATTTGCGCGAACCGTGATTGTGTAAGAGGTGCCGTGATTTAGACGCGAATCTGTCAATGTGAGCGAAGTGCCTGAGACGTCGACAGTGAATACCTGTGAACCACCACTCGAAACCATCACCGTGTAGTTTGTCGAATTCGCTACTGCACTCCAACTCAACAGGAGCGATCGTGCTACGCCGGTATTAGTACTTGCCGTAACAGATCCGGGTGCGCTCAAGCCAATTGCGCTTAGTGTTACCGCCGTTGCCCCAGTGGAAGCTGATAAATATGTGCTGTCACTGAATTTGACGGCGGTAACTAAACATGTGCCCGCTGTTGAAGCCGATAGCGTCCCTGCACTGATGGAACATCCGGTAGCAGTTCCATTTGTAACGGTGTAGCTGACTGCACCCGAGCCGGTACCACCGGAAACAGTGAGCGTTAGCGGGGTTCCCAGGGTTCCAGAAGTGGACGTAAGCGTGAGAGCTGCCTGGGGCGTGGTCAGCAAAGTCCACTTTGCGTAAAGCGTGATGCCGGTTGTTTCAGGCGGGCTATATGGGAAAGTAATGGCGGTGCCGCCAATTGTTGTGGCCCAGCCCGCAAATACGTTGTCAATCTTGGTTGGTGCTGTTGGGGCCGATGAAATTGAGCCGCCGGTCACAAAACTTCCCGAAGCAACTGAACTGCCGCCCTGCGAGTTATAGGTCACCGTGTTTGTGGAGCCTGTCCATCCGGCATGAAGGGTTATCGGCGAGCTCGGAACAACATAGCCCACGCCAGGCGCTGCAGCAATCACATCGCGAACGTTCGTTGTGAACCAGTTACTCAGCGTGTAGCCAGTTCTAGTTGCAGTGGAGGCCAGTGGCAGTGCCAAAGTACCCGTAGTGACATCTGATGCCGGCATCGCAGTTGTTGCTTCCGCAGAGCTGTAATTCACGGTCTTGTAGACCAAGCGACCAGAGTCAACGACGTCAATGTTTGATGGAGTAATACCTTGATTAAACAAACGCAATGATCGGATGGTTCCAGAGGTCGCTGCATCACCAAGATGCCACCAGTTACTCCTACCGATGTAATTTAAGTCCCAAGTTGTGTTTGACGGAACTCCGTAAGGGATGCTTGTTCCACTTACATTTGTGAAAGTATTTATCACATTGACTTGAACACCATCGACATAAAGAGAACATGAGGTTCCATCTAAGACAAATGTGTAGCGATGGAAATTCGCATCTAACTGATTTGCTACGGATGAGCAATGCCCGCTTGATGCTGTTCCAGAGGATTGATTGAAAATCTCTAACTGAATTCTGTTAGTTCCTGAGTACCGACCAACTTGCAAGTTGTAACTAGCGTCTCCGTACCCAGATACTTTGGCGCGGGCAAAGTCAATAAATCTTTCCCAGCTGCTGGTTGAATCTGCACCTAGGCTTCCATAAATATCTAGAGTTAAACCTCCACTAAATAAAGATGCATTAAGAGTTCCTGCTGTGGCATATGTGCCACCTGTAAAATCAAGTTTCTGCGTGGTTCGATTGAACATGCCTGAAGAGGACATGGTCGCGTTTGGATAAGCACTGTTTCTATTAGTCAACGTCGTACCTGAAACATATGAATTCGTGTCGGTCACGTCGTAGTCCAAAATCAATGCGCTGGTCCACTGTGCCGTCATGGTCACCGGTGTCACGCCTACGTTATAAGTGGAACCGGCGGCGTAGGTAGTGGCGCCGTTATTCCAGCCAGCAAAGTTGTAGCCCGTCTTAGTCAAGCCAGTTGATGCGGGCAAGGTCATTGAGGTGTTAGCCGAGTAAGACGTTGTTGTTGGGGTGGTTCCAGATCCACCATTCAAGGCGTAGCTAATTGGAATGGTATTTAGGGTTGTGGTGGTGGCGTTGATGTAGATACCGAGATTGAAATTTGTTCTATTTGTGCAGGTGAAAGGTGAATCCGAGCAAAAAGTCCAGTCTCTGTGAATATTGCCAGTGTGATTTCCAATACCAACTTCTCCTGTTTGAGAAGAGTTGTGATCATTCCAAGCAAAGATTGTTCGCCTTGAAGAAGAAGTAGCCGAAAGTCGGTGTAACTGAAATGAACCATACGCTGCACTAAGTGCCGGAGTATCGGCATCATCATATGTTCCGGCGTCATTGTTTGCTAACGCTGAAGATAAACCCGACTGAACTTGAGCTCCGTAGTTCCAAGGCCAAATTTCTACTCGACCGGTGAAACCCGAACCGTTTTCTACTAATGCATCATTAGAAAATACAGTTAAGTCTTGGACATCACCTTGGATTTCAAATTGATTAGCCGAGACACCGTCTGGTGTTGGAATACGCAGATAATCAAGATTCGATGAGGTTGTGTAAGACTCGCTAATTGAGGATAGTGAACTCATATTTTTACTGAAGTTCGCATCGACGAATCTAGCCTGACCTCCGTAAGTTACCTCTAATCGATATCTAATTCGACTGTATGGCGTTGAAGCATTTGTTGCAGCTGCATCCGAACCACCAAGTCCATAGCCCGAATCGTATGAAATTGATGAGCCCACTCTTGTCATCAAACTTGTTGAATAAATCTTGATCCACGGGTAACCCCAAGAGCCAAGGCCACCTGAACTATTTGCAGCTACACGAACGTAGTAGCTGGTGTTTGGGGTTAAACCGGAAATGGTATGGCTGGTTGCGTTCGAGGCAAGTGAACTAGATGAGGTCTGCCAAGTCGAACCATCGACTGAGTAATCAACCTGATAACCGGTGATTGTTACCGAACTTGGATTGCTGGGAGCAGTCCAGGTAACAGTCAGTTGGTTACCTGCCGGCGAAGAAACCGAAAGGCTAGACGGGGCATCCAAATTCAAGTTTGCTGCTGCCGCAGGAGGGGTTTCGGCTAAATCAAATGCGACAAATCCGGGTACACACAACGCCAGTATCAAAGCGGCGATTACCAGGCCCCGCAGGCGTGAAATTGCTAATTTCATCCTCCGAGAATTTTATCTCTATTGAGTCTTGGGCCAGCAAAGGGGAAGTATTCTCTAAGCAGGTAACTCATAGGGGAAATCTTGAAGAAGTTTACGCACTTTCTAGAGGTGTTCATTTTTGGCGCCCGCTGGTTGTTAGCGCCACTCTACATTGGTTTGGTTGGCGCTCTGGGGTTGCTCGTATATCGCTACGTAATTGAATTTGTTCACCTAGTTGAGCACATTAATGAGGATGATGCCCACATCTTCACCCTTGACCTACTTGGACTTCTAGATCTCGTCCTACTTGGAAACCTAATTTTGATTGTGCTCTTTGCCGGATATGAAAACTTCGTATCCAAGATTGAAGTTGCACACCAATCAGTTGACCGGCCGCACTGGATGGGCACCATCGACTTCAGTGGCTTGAAGATCAAGCTCATCGGTTCGCTGGTGGCACTTTCAGTAATTGAACTCCTAAAAGACTTCATCGACCTATCTGCCTCGGGCCAAGAAAAAGTTGGCGATGGGGTTATCTGGCGAATTGTCATTCACCTAACGTTTGTTGGTTCAGGAGTTCTGTTTGCGGTTATGGACTGGATTGCCGATAACCGAATTATTCAGGAGAAGAAAGTTAAAGACAAAGTTCGCGGTGTTGGTCACTAAGCAGCAACTGCGTTAGCACCGAATGCTCTGCGCACAGGGTATTCAAGGTATTCGGCCCAAGCCTCTAGCCTTTCGTCGCGCCAAATAAAATCACGTGCCACCTGGGCAAGTGATGCCCAGTAAAAGACGTCAATTAGGTCTACGTCGAAAGCACTCATCTCGCCTTCGTTGAAAGCCTTTCCAAGGACACGACGAAGACGATTTGGCACAACACTCAGGCCAAAACGGTGAAGTGATTCAATTACTCGAAACTCAATTTCACGGGCACGGCGCGGTTGCCAAATTGGGTTACCCTCACGACCAGACGGCAAATGGAGTAGCCGATTGACTTTTTGTGCCTGCGAAACTCTTGCTTCATCGAGCAGATCAAATAGATCCTCAAATTTCTCAAGTTCATAACCGGCATGACGAAGGTCTAGGCGGTCGGCATAGTAGGTGAACTTATAAAAAGGTATGTGTCGACTCTTGGCGTCGCGAAGTTCGCCGGGGCCCCCGCCCCACAGCTCTTCGGCCTCGTCTGGAGCGAAGTCCTCTAGCGGATCTTCTCTAAAACTCACACCACTATTCTCTAATGAAGCCGAGAGCAGTTTCCACAATTCTGGTGACCGGCTGATTGATGTTTACCGTGTGCCCTGGCTCATCAAACTCGAGCGGTTCCAGGGCTGCCAGTTGAGAATCCAACAGACTCGCCGGCATAAAGTGATTACTTCGGCTGGCCATGCGCTCAGCCAGCAACTCTCGGCTGCCTTCTAGATGAAAGAAAATCACATCGCTGGCTTTGGACAAAATGCGTTCGCGGTATTTGCGTTTTAGCGCGCTGCAGGCAATAACTAGTTTCTCTTCGGAGGCTAGGGCCGCACCAACTTTATCTAACCAAGGCCAACGATCTTCATCATTGAGGGCAATGCCTGCAGCCATTTTGGCTTTATTCTCCTCAGGGTGCAGGTCATCGCCATCAATGAATTTTGCATCAAGCTGCAGTGCGAGCTTCTCTCCCACTGTTGACTTTCCGCATCCCGAGACGCCCATCACAACTATCCGCATGGTCATAAAAGTAGTCTCGAAGTCTTTCTAGGTTTACCAGTCGTGCATGGTGCCATCAACCTTTAGGCGGTTGACTGGCAAGTAAGCAGGCTCGTATTCAAACTGTGATGCAAGTTTTTCGTCATAGCTGACACCTAGACCAGGACTTGTGCCCGGGCGAATTAGTCCGTCGCTGAAGGTGTACTCAGGCTGGAACACATCGTTGGTGTCTGGCGAGTGTTGCATGTACTCGCTGATTCCATAGTTGTGAATTGCCATGCCAAGGTGCAGAGATGCGGCGTGACCAATAGGCGAAACATCGGTTGGTCCGTGAACACCTGACTTGATCTGGTAGACAGCTGCGTAGTCAAAAATCTTCTTCAACGGGGTGATTCCACCACCGTGGCTCACTGGAGAGCGAACATAATCAATCAACTGCTCTTCAAAAAGATCTTTGTAATCAAAGATGGTGTTGAAAATTTCACCTACGGCTAAAGGTGTGGTGGTGTGCTGACGAATCAATCGGAATGCATCGGTGTTCTCGGCCGGAGTGAGGTCTTCAAGCCAGAACAGGTCGTATGGCTCAAGCGACTTACCCAAGCGGGCGGCCTGAATCGGAGTTAGACGGTGGTGTCCGTCGTGAAGCAACGGAAGTTCAGGGCCGAACTCATTACGCACAGCTTCGAACACCGATGGAATGTAATTGAGGTAGGCGCGAGTGTCCCACTCCTCCTCCACCGGCACTGTCGAGCGGCGAGCCGGCTCGTAGTCGTAGCGAGCTGATGAAGCTCCCTTGCCGGAACCCGCTCCAGCACTGGCGTTAGCTGATGCTGCAACGCCATAAACCGAGTTCAACCCTGGGATCGCGGTCTGCACGCGAATGGCCTTGTAGCCCTTTTCCTGGTGCTGACGAATGCTGTCGAAAATCTCCTGCACGTCGCGACCAGATGCGTGACCGTATGCCAAGCAACCCTCACGACTTGCGCCGCCCAGCAACTGGTAAAGCGGCATGTTGGCGGCCTTGGCCTTGATGTCCCAAAGTGCCATGTCGATTGCAGCAATTGCAGTCATGGTGATTGGGCCACGACGCCAGTATGAACCGCGGTAGAAATACTGCCAAGTGTCTTCGATGTTGTGCGCATCGCGACCAATTAACATCGGCGCGAGGTGATCGCGCAAGTAAGAAGCAACTGCAAGCTCTCGTCCGTTTACGGTGGCATCCCCGTAACCAACCAAACCGCTTTCAGTAGTAATTTTCAGTGTGACGAAATTACGACCAGGTGAGTGGACGAATACATCGGCTTTTGCGATTTTCATTTACTGCTCCGTTCTTACTTCTGGTTTAACTTTGTCCAACGTGCGCGCAGGGTGTGTGCCGCAGCTTTTGGTTGACGATCGCGAGTGAAAGCACCCTTCTTGTTTCCGAGCACACGGAAAATTCCCGGCTTGGTTTGGAAGTCTGCAAAGTTCCAAACGTGTTCTCCAACCACGCCTGGGAACTTATCAAATACCGAGTGGCTCATTTCAAGATACGCACTCTGGTATTCCTCACTCCAAGGGAGGTTGTGGATGCTGTGTCCACCGGCGATTGTGTCGGCTCCGTATTCGGTAATGATGAATGGAACTGAATACTTTTCTGTCCAACCCTTTAGTTCTGCTTCAAGGTGAATCGCAGCATTTGGTAGATCGCTGTGGTCTTCGTACCAACCCCAGTAACGGTTCAAACAAATTACGTCCACAAGTGGCGCTACCAAACACTTGTTGAAAGGTTCTGTCATTACGTTGATGTAAGTGACTGGACGAGTGTCGTCTAGTTCGTGCGCTAGGTCGATAGCTGGTTTAAAGAAGTCGACTGCCTCAGGAATGCCGGTTTCAGACTCATTGGTAATCGACCACAGCACAACCGAAGGGTGATTCTTGTCGCGCTGAATGAGCTCACGCACTGCCTGAAGCAGGTTAACCTGTGTCTTTTCGTTAGCGGTCTCTGGTCCGTAAGTAGGTAGCTTTGGGCCACCAAACATACTCGCAAAGCTCTGGTTGAAGCCAACCGCGGCGGTCTCATCGATGATCAGGATGCCCTTGCGATCGGCGTAATCCATGACCTCTTCGGCGTATGGGTAGTGCGAAGTGCGGAACGAGTTGGCACCAACCCACTTGAGCAGTTCGAAGTCGTTGACCATGAAACTGTTGTCGTGGCCCTTGCCCTTGACCACGTGGTCTTCGTGCATGCCAAAACCGGTGAAGTAAAACGGCTCGTTATTAACTAAGAACTTGTTGCCTTCGACTTTTACTGTGCGCACACCAACATTTAGGTGATATTCGTCGGCAAGATTGCCACCAACAAGCGCTTCAACTTTCAGGTTATAAAGGTAGGCATTACCCGGCTGCCAGAGTTTTACATTGGCAATCTCGATAGTGCCATTTGCTCCGTTTCCAGATGCAACTTCTTTTCCATCCTCATCAAAAAGTGATACGCGAACATCAGCGGAGGCTGAAGTTTCCACTTGGTATGAAACTTTTCCGGTGCTACCGACAAAGTCGGTCTTCACGGTAACATCGGTCACGCTTACCGAAGGCACGCTAAAAATCCAGATGCTGCGAGCAAGACCGCCGTAGTTATAGAAGTCGTGAAGGTAAGTCTGAACCTTGGTTCCGTCATCCTTGGTGACCACTCGTCCTGGAGGAACTGTCTCGTTGGTCAGCACATTGTTGACGGCAATGGTCAGAGTAATTTCCTGACCAGCTGAAACGTGATCGGTGATGTCGGCACCAAATGGCATGTAGCCACCAAGGTGACGAACCACTTCTTTGCCGTTCACAAAAATTACACCTTCATGGGTTGCGCTATCCGCGCGAACGAAAATACGCTCGCCATTCCAGCCGCGTGGCACTCGCACATGACGCTGGTACCAAACCCAGCCAACGTGCTCGCGAATCTTCACATCAGTAAAGATGTCGTTGTAGCTTGCAGGCACCGGCGCCTGAAGGTCAGTGTCCAGAGCCTTAGCTGCCCAGCCCTGCGTAAATCCTTCGTCATTGAAGTCAACTTTGAACTGCCAAAGTCCGTCGAGGTTGACTAATTCGCGGGTGGCACTTGCCTGTGGTTTTAGCATTAGTTTCTTTCTTTAATTGCGATGGATTGATTGACCAGGCTCACAAATTCTGTGTGACTGGAAAGTTGTGGGTCGAGCAGCGCTATTAGCGCGGCATCGGAGTCGGCAAGTGCCAATCGAATGGCTTCGGACTGGCTGTCTTTGAAGTCGCCGGCCCGGAGAAACTCGATCCAGGCTGCTAGAGCCTGTGCCTCAGCGTGGGCGGGGCGTCCTGCAGCCAGCTCGGCTAGGGCAATTGGCGCAATGCGCACGGCAAGCTTGGTGGCGCCGTTGATTGCAATCTGTCGCAGCTGATGAGCGATTCGCGGGTTACTGAATCGGGCAAGTAGCGCAGAGCGATAGTCATCAAGCGCTAGGTCAGCCTTTGGCAGATGCCTTACGGCATCGTCCCAAAATTGCGTGACCAAATTAAGGCAGTGTTTATCGGCAATTGCCTCGGCAACAGTCTGATGTCCTCGCAAGATTCCCGAGTAGGCCAAAATACTGTGAGCCCCATTGAGAAGCCAGAGTTTGCGTTTTTCAAATGGTTCAATGTCAGCAACAAATTTCGCTCCAGCTTTTTCCCAGTTCGGGCGACCAGCTGGAAATTCTCCAGAAAGAATCCAGTCGCGGAATGGTTCGGTAACAGTTACTGAGTTGTCTTGCCACGAAGTACGCGTTTCTACTTCTTCGATATCAACAGCGGTAGTTTGTGGAGTGATTCGGTCAATCGAGGTCGAGACAAATGAAACATTTTGCTCAAGCCAATCGAGTGCACCGTCATCAAATGTTGAAAATACATTCTTAACTGCAGCCTCGAGTAAATCACCGTTGTTCGGAATGTTGTCACAAGAAACCAATGCAATAGGTGCGCCGCTTAGTCGTCTGCGCATGTCAAGCGCAAAGGCCAATCGGTTTATTGCCGGAGCCGGGCTTTCCAAATCGAGTTTGCCGTCCTTGGTAAAACCGTAGCCGGCTTCCGTAATTGTCAGTGTGACTATAGAAATTTCTGGCTTAGAAAGAGTGTTGGTGAATTCGGTTACGTTCATTCCGTCTTCGGCGCGAACGATTCGGTCAATAACTTCAAAACTGTCGCCGTCAACTCCGCGCTCGATTAAGGTGTAAAGGCCATCCTGCTCACGCAACTGATCTGAGGCAGTAGCCGAGCGGCCGGTGAATGCAACTACACCCCACTCATTTGCTTCGTCTACCTGCTGGGTGTACCAAATCTGGTGTGCCTTGGCAAAGGCACCGATGCCGATGTGCGCGATTCTCTCCGGAGCTGGAGTTGCCGAGCTTCCGGTCTTGGCTGCGTAGTTTGCGCGAGTTAGTTTCACAGCTTGAACGCCTCTCTAGGCACTCGATCCACTAGATCAACCGCGATAGCGCGGGCCTGGTGCTCTGAGATGCGCCCGGCCGAAACTAGGCGAGCAAGGTACATGCAGTCCACGCGACGAGCCATTTCGTGCCTCACCGGAATAGAGAGGAATGCTCGGGTGTCATCGATGAAGCCAGAGCCACGATAGAAACCGGCAATTTCGGTGACCTTCTCACGAAAGCGCATGGCAGCATCTGGTGCATCGAAGAACCACCATGGGGCACCAACGCGAACCGCAGGGTAGAAACCGGCTAGCGGAGCAAGCTCACGATTCCATACGTTCTCATCTAGTGCAAACAAAATCAAAGTCAGATTTGGATGTGTGCCGTACTTGTTGAGTAGCGCCTTCATGTTATTGGTGAATTCTGCGGCCACTGGAATATCGTGTCCGGTGTCTGCGCCAAAGGTTTCAAAAGTTTCCTGGTGGTGATTGCGGAATACTCCGGCGTGAACCGTCATTACCAATCCGTCTTCGCAACTCATGCGTGCCATTTCGGTGAGCATGTGCCCGGCAAATTCGCGCAGATCTGTTTCACTTGCGCTTCCGGCTAGAGCTGTTTCAAAAATTCTGCTTGCTTCTGAGTCAGTTAGCGATGCGGTATACGGCTCGTAAACTCCGTGGTCTGTTGAAACTGCTCCGTGCTGCTTAAAGTAAGCCCGACGATTTTCAAGAGCCAAAATGAAATTCTTGTAATTTAGTTCAACAAGTGATGCACTGGCTACCAACTTCGCGACGTTGTTTTTCCAATTGGTGGCACGTGGGTCAATATAAATATCTGGGCGGAATGTTGGAATGACTCTTCCAGCAAAATTTGCATCCACTGCGAGTGCGGCGTGAAACTGTAAATCGTCGGTTGGGTCATCGGTTGTTGCCAGTACTTCAATGTTGAACTTGGCGAAAAGTGCACGTGGCAGAAATTCTGGTTCCAGAAGTTGGCTAGCAATTTTGTCGTAGAGTCTCTCGGCATTTTCTGCAGATGGCAGTTCACTAATGCCAAAGAGTTGTTCAAAGGTATTGGTAAGCCAGTAGCCCGAAGCGGTTCCGGCGTAAAGGTGCCAGTTTGAGCAAAGAATTTTCCATGCCGATCGAGCGCTTGCATCATCGGTCTTACCCTTGCCCAAGTCAGCCAGCGAATATCCCTGAGCGTGCAGCAGGCGAGTCACGTAGTGATCGAAGTAAATAAATAGTTCAGCCGGGTTAGGAAATGGCTTGTTTTCGGCAAGTAGACGAGGATCGACGTGGCCGTGCGGGGAGATGATAGGCAACTTGGCAACAGAGTCAAAGAGCTCGGCGGCAAGAGCAACTTCGGCATCAGTACCACTGAAAAGTCGCTGGTTGGTCTTATTCATTTCCCGTCCCATGGTCTAATTTGACCAGTTTTCGCCAATTTTGTCAATCGGTTGCCAAGCCTAGAGGCCAACTGTGACAAGGTTGTTACATTCATGATTAGGCCTTGGCCTTACCGGTGGAATTGCGCACTAGGAGGCTGGTCTTGAGTTCCGATCGGTGCAATGGCACCTGGTCTCTGTCCTTGTCCAATAGCTCGAGCAGCATGTTGATGGCATCCCTACCAAGCTGCAATAGCGGTAATTGGATTGTGGTCAAAGCCGGATTCGTAAAGTCGCTGCCAAAGATGTTGTCGATGCCAATGATGCTCAGATCTTGCGGCACCTTGAGTCCTCGAGCCTGAGCAGCACGAAGCAATCCGATAGCCACTAGATCGTTATAGGCAATCACAGCAGTTACCCCAGATGCCAATACGCGGTCTAACGCTGTCTCTCCACCCGAGATAGTAGGTGGATTTGGTCCGATTTCGACAATCGATACTTTTTCTTTAACTGCCGCCTTCATCAAAAGCTCCCAGCGCAGCTTGCCCATCCACGATGTGCTCGGGCCGCCAAGGAACGCGATGTTCTTGTGTCCCAGCTCCTTCAGATGCTGAATGGCCTCGGTAGTTCCCGGCTCGAAATCTGGAACCACATCGTGCACTCCGGGAACGATCTGATTCACCAAGACTGTCGGCTTGATTTCGTTGATGCGTTGAATATCCTCGTCAGGAAGGCGCGTTGTCACTAGCAAGACCGCATCAACGGTTGGAAGAATGCGCTGCAAAATGTTTTCTTCGTCGCTGCTGGACTCTTGAGACTCGGCATTAACCAAAACATAACCGTGCTTGAGGGCTACTTCTCCAGCACCGCGAATTACGCCGAAAAATACCGGGTTGGTAATGTCGGCCATCATTAGGGCAATGGTCTTGGTTCGACCGGTTGGAAGTGCGCGGGCAAATGGATTAACTACATAGTTAAGTTCTTTGGCGGCAGCTCGAATTTTGGCTTCGGTCTTGGCGCTAATTCTGCCAGGAGTGGTGAGAGCGCGAGATACAGTCGAGGGGTTAACTCCGGCAAGTTCCGCGATGTCGTAAATAGTTGCAGCACCGGTCAGCTGTTTTGCTGGCTTTGTGGCTTTCTCTGGCAACTTCTACTCCTGTTTGGCAACTAATTGGAAACTTTGGAAACTGATTTCCAAATTCTAGGCGGTTTGAGCCTGCAACGCGAGCAGCTTGCGGCGTTCTTCACGACGCACAGCCTGTCGGTCAGGATCCGGCACCGGCGACGCCATTAGCAAACGCTGGGTGTACGGATGGGTCGGCTTCACGGTAACCTGCTGCGATGGACCCTGTTCCACAATCTCACCCTTGTACATCACTGCAACATCGTGGCTTATATGTCTCACCACATCGAGGTCGTGAGATACAAAAAGATAACTCACTCCCGTGTCTTTTTGAATCTGCAAGAACAAATCCAGGATGCGGGCTTGTGTGGTCAAATCGAGAGCGCTGACCGGCTCATCGCAAACAATTAGTTTGGGAGATAGAGCGAGTGCGCGAGCAATCGCAACTCGTTGACGCTGCCCACCAGAAAATTCCCTTGGCAACCGCTGTAGTGCGTCACTAGGTAATCCAACCTGGTCTAGCAGTTCAGCAATTCGCTTTCTTGAATTAGCGGCATCCATTCCTTGAATCTGAAGTGGCTCGGCAAGAATTTGTCCAATTTCCATCGATGGATTTAGTGAAGTGTATGGATCCTGAAACACCACTTGCATTTCGCGGCTAAGTTTACGTCGCTCTCTTCTTGAAGCGTGAGAAATTTCTTTGCCTTCGAAAGTTATTGAACCAGCGGTTACCGGTGCTAAACCGAGAATCGCTCGCCCAAGAGTTGTCTTACCCGATCCAGACTCTCCAACCAGTCCAAGAGTTTTACCCGACTCAACTTGAATGCTCACAGAGTGCAGAGCCTTGAATCCAGTCTTTCCAAAACCTTTTGCTGGATAAGTGACGTCAAGGTTTTCAACTTTAAGTAATTGCTGAGTCATGATTAGTCCCTCGCGTTTCCGGTAAGCATGGTCATCGGTTCTTTACCCTCGAGCATCGACCCCAGCAGCACCTGAGTGTAATTTTCTTTTGGAGAACGAAGCAGGCTTCGCACTTCTCCGCTTTCCACAACTCGTCCATGCTGCATAACCACCACGCGGTCGGCTAGGTCGGCAATCACTCCAAAGTTGTGGGTCACTAGCAGCAGACCCATTCCGAGCCGCTTTTGCAGATCCCTCAGCAAATCGAGCACTTCAGCTTGGATGGTTACATCCAATGCCGTGGTTGGCTCATCTGCAATTAGCAGGTCTGGTTCGCAAGAAATGGCTCCAGCAATTAGCACTCGCTGTGCCATGCCCCCAGAGATTTCGTGAGGGTATGCATTGAATACACGCTCTGGGTTTTGGATGCCAACCATGTCGAGCAATTTAAAGACTCGCTCGCGAGCCTCCGACTTGGATACTCCCAGAGTTCGAACGATAGGCCGAGCTAGTTGGTATCCAACGGTGAAGTTTGGATCAAGGTTGCTCATCGGTTCCTGCGGAATGTAGGCAATTCGCTTACCACGGAACTTAGCCATGGCCTTTTGCGAAATTGCTCCGTTTTCAGCAGAGACTAGATCGTCTCCGTCAAAAAGAATGTGTCCAGAAAGTATCTGAGCATTGCTCGGCAGTAGTCCCAAAATTGAGAAAGCTGTTTGAGATTTTCCGGAACCCGACTCCCCGACGATGCCGAGAACTTCTCCCTTGTCAAGGTAAAACGAAACATCCGACACCACAGTCTTGACGCCGCCGTCTCCCTGAGGATACCCAACGCTTAGGTGCGAAACTGACAACAAGTGATTTGCGTTCTCAACTTTTGACGCTACAGAAAGCTTCTTCGCCGGCTTGATTCGCTTAGCTTTTACCTCAATTTTTTGTGCATCTTCCAAGCCATCTCTAATTGCATTGCCAAGCAGCGCAAAAGCTCCGATGGTGAGTGAGATTACCAACGACGGCCAAAGCACCAATAGCGGGCTTATAAAAATGTTACGGAAGCCATCATTGATCATGCTTCCCCAGCTAATCAATGTGGTGTCACCGAGTCCAAGAAATTCCAATCCGGACTGAATCGAAATTGCGATACCCGAAATCATGGCTGACTGGATAATGATTGGGGCACGAACAACGGTAAAGATGTGTTTTCCGATGATGCGTGCGTCACTCAATCCAGAGACTCGAGCGGCATCAACGTACAACTCATTTCGCACGCCCATTACTGCCGTGCGAGTCAATCTAAAGAAGCCAGGTGCGATGATGATTCCGAACACCGTCATGATCAGATAAATCGATGGGCCCAGGGCGGTTCTGACCGCAAGCAACACAATCATTGCCGGAAGGGCCATGATCATGTTTGAGAGCCAAGATGCAATCGCATCAAACTTGCCGGCGTAATAGCCGGCTAGCAGACCCGACGGCACCCCAACGACAATCGCAACGACAACCACAATCGCGGCTGCAATCAAAGTTGCCTGCGCGCCAAAAATTAGTCGACTCAGTACATCGCGGCCAGCCGAATCAGTACCCAAAAGGTGAGTTCCATCTGGTGGAGTCATGATGCTGTTTGGGTCGGTTAGAAGTGGATCCATTGGCGCAATTACTGGCGCAAGTGCTGCCACCAGCACAACCAAAACTATGTAGCCAAGGGTAATGAGGCCGAGTGGATTTTTGATTAGGCGAGCGAATAGGCCCTGGCGGTTAACCGCCTGCGAAGTTGCTGGCTGTGACATTACTTAACACGCACCTTTGGGTTGAGCCAACCGTTGATTAGATCAACGATTAGGTTGACGATGATGACCACTACAACTGTGAAGACCACAACGCCCATTACGACTGGGGTATCTCCAGAGCCAGTAGCACTTACCGCATACTGGCCCATACCCGGTAGCGCGAAGATGCTCTCAATAATTACAGAACCGCCAAGCATCCCAACAAACTGCAAGCTCAATACGGTTAGTCCTGATGGTGCTGCGGCACGGAGCACATGCTTGAAGAGAATTTCTTTTTCTGCAATACCGCGACTACGAAGAGTTCTAACCCAGTCGCGCTCGTAAACATTTTTGATAGCCGAACGTATTTGCTGTGCTGACGATGCGACCGTGGCAATCACGAGAGCAAAGGTTGGCAAGATAATCGAAAGTAGCCAGCCAATCGGATCTTCTGAGAACGGAACCCATCCGGTTGCTGGTAGCAGTGTGAAAGTAATGGCAAAAATTGTCACCGAAATAACGGCAATTACGAAACCAGGAATTGCAAAACCGGTAATTGCAAGCAGCTGCACAAGCCGGTCAATCCAGCCTCCCTTGATGGCCGCTGCCATACCAAGCACAACAGCGAGAATCGCAGAAATGAAAATTGCGATTCCAACAACGGTCACGGTTACCGGAAGACGATTCGCCAAGGCATCAATGATTGGCTCGTTGTTAAACCAAGAGGTACCGAAATCGCCCTGAATTGCAGCTGAAAGCCAACCAAGGTATCGAGTGAAAAACGGTTGATCCAAACCAAGTTCTGCATTCTTCGCCAAGATGTCAGCCTCTGTTGCGGAGTCACCAAGCAGGCGATATGCAACACCGTCAACGGTAAAGAAAACCAGGAAGTAGGCGACGGTAGTAATCACAAACAGAAGCAGCACGCCTGAGAGCAAGCGTCTTGCAATAAATCCGAGCATCTCGGTGCCTTTCAGCTGAGGTAAATGCGAACTGGGTGAACCGGAGAACTAGAACACCCAGTTCGCATTTGTTTAGTTACTACTTTCCAGTTGGAGCGTAGTTGTATAGGTAAGGAACCGCGTTCTGTGCCTGAATCTGAGTCTTCACACGGTTAGATGCGCCCACAAAGTGGAGCACGCGATAGAACGGAACAAACCATGCTTCTTCCACAGCGATCTGGTTCATCTTTGCTGTCTGAGTCTTTACCTGGTTTGTGGTTCCGGTCTGGTTGAGCACGGCCCAAGCTTTCTTCATAGCTGCGCTCTCGAACTTAAGGTTGTTCCAACCGCCGTCTTTAGCAACGGCAGTTTCTGCGGTAACCAAGTCGGTGCCCTGGAAAATCGACATGATGATTGCTTCGAACTTTCCTGCCTTAGCGTTCGCGTACCAGTTGGTGTCCTGCACCCAGTTGACCTTAACGTTGATTTCCTTTAGGTATCCCTCAACCAATGCATTCAAGTTGGTCTCAGCCCAGTTGTTTAGGTTCAGCGTGAAACCATCTGCGTAACCGGCTTTAGCCATCAGTTCTTTAGCCTTCGCCAGGTCGTACTTGTAGTAGTTGTCTAGCGATTTCTGATACGCAGTTCCGTTTGGCGAGAAGATCTGAGTGGTTGGCTGTGCATTAACTTCAACTGCCTTGGCCAATGCTGCTCGGTTGATTGCATAGTTCAACGCCTGACGAACTTCCACTTTGCCAAGTGCTGGGTTTTTGTTTCCGGCACGGTCAAATAGAACAATTCCCTTGTAGTCCACTGCGCGAGCCTCAGAGAAAATAGTCTTTCCCTTGCTCTTGGCCGCGTTGACTGTTCCTGCTGTCAGATACGCTGCGTCAACCTGACCACCAAGCAAGGCGTTCAAACGTGCAGTGTTGTCACTCAAAAACTTGAAGGTAACCTTCGAGAACTTCTGCTTTGATTTATCCCAGTAAGAAGGGTTTGCCTTGAAAACATATTGAGATCCGACTGTTGCCGACTCAAGTGTGTATGGGCCAGAACCTACCGGCTTGGTCTTTAGCCCGGTGGTCTTCAAAACCTTTGGGCTTGCCATGAAGCTTCCGGTGGTTGCCAACCAGTAAACCATCTCAGGGTTAGGGGAAGACATGGTCAATTTGATTGTGTCCGCATCAACCACTGAAACAGTGGTTCCAGCAAGTTTCGCGGTGTATGGTCCAACCCCGCCGATATAAGAATCGAGGTTAGCCTTTGCCGCTTCTGCGTTAAACGGCTCACCATCGGTGAACTTAACACCTGAACGAAGATCGATGGTCATCGACTTTGAATCATCGGCAAGCTTCCACTTGGTGGCGAGATTTGGCTTGTAGCTTCCGTCTGGGCTACGCAAAATAAGGTTGTCGTAGACAGCCTGGTAGTAGGGAATAAAGTGCCCAATGTTGGCACCAATTGGATCCCAAGTGGTTGGTTCTGTGACTACACCCAAGACCAAATCAGTCTTGTTTGCTGCCTGAGCTGGCGCAATACCAGTTAGGCCGACTGCAGCTAACGCAAGTGCAGCCACCGAGGCTGCAATTCGCTTTGTTTGCTTCATTAGTTGTCCTCTTTATTTGGTTGATTAATAATCCTGGATTGCTCACCAGTTATTAATGATGTTATTGCTTTTGGCAACCGATTGACAACTATTGCTGATAACAAGTTGGTAACGCGTCTGTAACCCATTGTTTACAAGGAAATTTTATTGGCAACCGAGTGCCGAGATGTCACTGAAAGCCTAGGAAACCAAGCGATTCAAGCTCCAGGCTATCTGACCAATCTCTCTTTCAAACAGCTGAGCATCTTCAAGGCTTTGCGCAATAACTTCTATTACTTGCGTCTCCTGGGGTAGGAGTGTGATCCGTTGCTTTGAAACTGTTGGTCGCTCTGTTGCCACTAATTCAGGCAGTAAACAAAACTCCGTGACAAATGTGTTGGCAGTTACTTTCGCAATCAACTTAGTTTCGAAAATTGAAGTCTCGATGCTCACACTCTGCGGATTTAACGTTGCAGTCGGGAGGTCAGTCATTCTGCGACACACTCTAAACTCTCCAAACGAGGCCACGATGAAACCATTGATTTCCTGAAGGTCAAGCTCTTCCAAAAGTTCACTCAGTGCGACAATCAATTTAGAACGTGGTGCGATGTTTAAGCTTCGTTCTGAGTGGTCAAGCAAATTACCTTTTTGATCAATCAAATGTAACTTGAGAGTGTTCTGCCAATTTTCATTAGTGTCGTTGATCAAGACTACTTTTCTCTCAATAGTAGACAAATGAACTAAACGAGGTCGATATGAATCTTGCATTGAATACCAGGCAAGTTTTCTGGAGGAGTTTGAATCTAGCACCGCCCAACTTAGCGCCGGCCACATATCGTTGTATTGCCACAGTATCGAACCTGAGCAGGTTTCATAGAGACTTCTAAAATGCTTCAACCCAATTTCAACGGCACGAGCTTGAACCAGCTGCGCAGCAAAATACCATTCTGGTCCTGAGACAAAGTTTTTTTTGAAATCTCGACTCAATCCGTTCGCAATTTTGTCCATTCCAAAAAATGCTTTCTGATGAGTTGCAACTTCGGGGTCACGACTATCAAGTGTTTTTTTGTGAATCGCTCGACTAAGCGTTAGCCAAGAACCTGGTCCGTTGTAACCAAACTCAGCCGCAAATGCCGGAGAGTAGTCTTCGTAGCGCTGGTATCCAACATCGTTCCAGACATCCCAAATATGAATAGTTCCCGAATTCGGATCTTTCACATCCTCGGATAATGATGAAAATGGTGAGCCTGGTATGTAGGGTCGGGTACCGTCGATTTTTGCAACCAACTCTGGCAGAAGATTAAGATAAAAGCTGCTTCCCCAGGCCTTACCTGCAAGCGGACCCTGCCAGCCCCAGTGCTGGAAACCCTCTAGGCATTCGTTTCCACCGCACCACATCACCAAGCTGGGATGAGCGCTCAGCCGGGCAATAGCCTCTGACGCCTCTGCCTCAACCTCTGCAAACATCCAGTCAGTCTCGGGATAAGCGGCACAAGCAAATAGGAAGTCTTGCCAGACCACTATGCCAAGTTCATCACAGAGATTATAGAAAACCTCAGACTCGTAGATGCCGCCGCCCCAAACTCTAATTGCATTAACTTCGACATCGAACAAGCCCTGGATTTTTTCACAGTATTGTTGCTCGGTTACTCGATGCGGAAAGGGGTCATCCGGAATCCAGTTGACTCCTCTGGCCCAAACCCTGTGGCCATTTACCTTGATGGCAAACATTTGTCGATCACCAAAAGGAGATTGATCCAGTTCGACGTTTCTAAAGCCCACACGTTTTTCAATGTGGTCAATCAATTCACCAGATTCGCTGAGCAGTGAAACTTGAATTTGGTAGAGATTCTGTTCACCGAAGCCTCTAGGGTGCCAAAGCTCAGCAATAGGTATTTCAAATTTTTGAATCTGATTTACCTCAAGATAGAAAGTTAAATCAACTTTTGGGCCACTTACGGAAAGTTTGAGTCTCTTTGCATCTCCACGGGCCTTGGTTGCTACGGTTAGCACCGGAATTTGATTTTGAACATCGCCGGTAATCCGCACCTCATCCAAAATTCCCTCAGACCAATTAATAACTTCTATTGGTTTCCAAATTCCACTAGTGACAGTGATTGGTCCCCAATCCCAGCCAAAACTACATGCCATTTTTCGGAGATAGTTGTAAGGCATGTCATATGGGTTCGGATAAGCTCCTAACTCTTCTTGTCGCTTAAGAGCTTCCAAAAGTGGTGCTGCAAAACGCACTGACAAATTACTAGATTCCTTGCCTACAAAAGCTTCCACATCAACTGTGTAGCTTCGATGCATGTTTTGACTCTCCAGCACTGTCACGTTGTCTATCAAAACGGTCGCCAAGGTATCAAGCCCATGGAACTTCAATTCGACATTTCCAGCCTCTGGAAGTCTTGGCAGCTGGGCCGTAAATTCACTGTCAGCGTTACGAATCCATTCCTGCTCCGACTCAGTTCCGTCAATCTTTATATCGCCAATGAGTCCGGCAGAAATCAGGTCAGTGTGAATGGTTCCGGGAACTTTGGCGGGTAAGCTCAACAGCCCTTGAGGCGATTCTATTTCGAGCCTGAAATTGGCCTTGAGCTCTTCGCGTGTAACTCGCATTAGTGCCGTGCATCCGATGCCCAAGCATGTAAAGCCACGAGACCAGCGCCGGCTAAACCTGAGTCCGATCCTAACTTGGCCTTGAGAATTGCACAGTCGCGGCCAAAGCCGAGATTTCTCATGTGTTTATTGAAGGCTTCCTCGAGCGGCCCCCAAAAAACATCTGCAGCATTCATAACCCCGCCACCTACCACAATTGCGTCCAAGTCAATAATGGCCACTGCATTAGTAAGCCCAATTGCTAGAGCGTCTGCTCCTCTACGAATCGCCTCTAGGGCAATTGAATTTCCTTGACGTGCCTGATTGGCTACCTCATGAAAATCATCAGAAGAGCTCATCACGAGTCCGTTTGCGTACGCCCACTTGGCCATACTTGGCCCACTAGAAAAAACTTCGACACATCCCTTCGCGCCACACGCACAAAGTGGTCCATCCATCTCGATAATTGAATGGCCGATAAAGCTGGCGTTTCCGGTGTACCCAATGTGATGCTTACCATCTATGACTGTTCCACCCCCGATGCCAGTTGACACTACTACCCCCAATACGTTCTTATAGCCTTGCGCGGCGCC
>JACCED011669399.1_pt1 | contig 22224 bp, 24 predicted proteins | sample 7455021 | NCBI WGS metagenome assembly JACCED01 (sample SAMN15323456, study PRJNA562643) | freshwater metagenome | isolation source: river surface water | place: USA:Blue River Watershed | collected 2017-08-19
ATCAACTCACCAGAAGGCCTACTTGTCACAAACTGTGCCTACGGCGGAAAAGACAATAAACAGCTTTTCATTACCGAATCAAAATCTGGCACGATTCTAGTGGCCGACATGCCCGTCGCGGGGCGTCCACTGTACTCGCACGCCTGAGGAAAGCACCTTAGGAAGGATCCAACCCTCTCCTAGGTGCCGTCCAACTCAAGTCTTACTTGCCGCGCATGGTCTCCGGGAGCCATGTCGCAATTTCAGGCCAGATCGTCAACAACACGATCGCAATAATCATCAGAAAAACGTAGGGTATAGATCCAGACACCACTTCAGAGAACTTCGCCCCACCAGAAATTCCGTGGATCGTGAACAAATTCAATCCGACCGGCGGGGTAATTTGCCCGAGTTCAATCAAAATGGTGATGATTACACCTAACCAAATCAAGTCAAAACCAAAGACCTTGATAACAGGAAGAAGCACAGGTAGCGTCATGTAGATCATTGAAATTCCATCTACAAAACAACCCAAGATAATGTAGAGCACCACAAGAATCGCGAAAAATTCCCATTTTCCTAATCCAAGCTCTACGATCCATTCACTGATTTCTCGGCTGAGCCCAGAAAAAATTAAGGCCATCGATAAGATCTGTGCGCCGATGATAATCATCGCCACCATGCAAGTAGTCTTAACCGTCGCCATAACGGAATCGCGAAAAACCTCCCACGTTAGCTTGCGATATCCCGCAGCCATGACCAAAGCGCCAGCAGCCCCAACAGCCGACGCCTCTGTCGGCGTAGTCAAACCTGAGTAGATCCCTCCGAGCACCACAACCAGCAGTGACACAATCGGCACGACATCCCAAAGGGCGCTCGCAAAACTGCTAGACGCGAGATCTGCGGATAATTTTTCAGCCTTTGCGATATGAGGCGCGATCGATGGATCACGATAAACCTTCACCGCAATATAGATCATGAAAATCAGACTCAACATCAACCCAGGAATAATCCCCGCGATAAACATTTTGCCAACTGACTCTTCGACCAACGCCGCATAGAGCACCATGATGATAGAAGGCGGAATTAAAATACCCAACGTACCACCTGCAGCTAACGAACCATAAATCGCGGAGTGCTGATATCCAGCTTTCTTCAACTCCGGAATCGCGACAGTACCCACACTCGCTGCTGTAGCAACACTCGATCCGCTCACGGCAGAAAAAATCGCACATGCCACGATATTCGCGTGTAGGAGTCCGCCCGGCAGTCGGTGCGTCATTTTGACAATGCCGTTGTAGAAGCTTTTGCTGGATCCACTTCGTAAAATCACTTCGCCCATCAGCAAAAACATGGGGACAGCGATTAGGATGTAGCTGTTAGAGTTATTCCAAACGACTGAGCTCAGGCCAAGCATCCCGACCCAACCCTTCGTCAACGCGATGACCAATATTCCGACCACACCCAAGGCGAACGCCGTCCACTGACCTACTAGAAACATTACTCCCAGCCCAATAAATAGGACTGCAATGACAAGTTCTGAGCTCATAAGCGGCTTCTATGGAAGATTTTTAAATCGGGTCGCGGTAAAAATAACAAGCTGCAACGTCAGCACAGCAGCACCAAACACGACGATGCTCATCGGAATCCATTCGGGCGTTTGCAGAATGGACACAGCCCTCACGTCTTGTGTGTAGGCGTAATACGTGTGAACAATTAAAAAATACGTCACGATTGCTGCAAAGATCAGGGCCGAAAGTGTAATTAACGCGCGCGCAAAAAAAAGTGCCCCACCTTTGAGTCGATCATATAAAAGTTCGACACGAATAAACGCCCCCTCTTTAAGTGAGTACCCAAGCCCCAGAAAAATTAATGCCGCGTTCAAATAGCCGGCATACTCGTCCGCAATTTGGGTGGAGCTATTGAAAAACCGCGCGATGACCTCCACACACACCAATAACAAAATCAACACGGCAGCGACACCGGCAAGATAGCCGGTGCCTTGAACAATTTTGGAGGCAATGCGCTGCATGATCAAATCCCCCTTAACGATTCAGCACTGCGCGAATCTCTTTTACCGCGGCAACAGCGTTCGGACCCTGAGCTTCTGCCCACGATGTCCAATAAGGCTTCATCAACTCTGTCAGTCGATCAAGCTCAGCCTGAGGAGGCACATATAGATCAACCTTGTACTTGGATTTCAATGTCTCGAGGTCACGCGTTTCGTCTGCAGCGTTTTCACGGGTCATTTTTTCGCCCCAGACTGCCGCCACTTTATCTAATGCTTCGCGAACCTCTGGCTTTAGCTTTTTGTAAGCGTTGATATTCACCATAATGTAGTCAGGCCCACCGGCATGAATCCCTGGCACATAACCCCAAGTAACAAACTCGTGCCACTTGGCGCCGATGACGTTGAAACCAGCAGTCATGAAACCATCAACGACGCCCCGCTCAACCGCGAGGGGAACCTCAGCCAAAGTCAACGATACCGCAGAGCCTCCAAGGCGCTTTAGCATTTCGCTTTGCTTTCCATCCGTCGTCCGAAACTTTCGGCCGGCAAATTCTTCGATCGTCTTAATTTGCGGTCCACGGCCAAAAAGATTCTGTGGTGGCCAAGAAAAATAAAATAATGTTTTGACGCCAGCCTTCTCAAACTCAGGCTCTGCGTACTTTTTGATGATGGGCCAAACCTTATCGAGCTCTTCTGCGTTACGAACTAACATCGGCAAGTTAGCAATCGAAGCTAACGGCGTCGAGCCTGAAATAAACCCAGAATAGCCCTCGCCCATTTGAACCTGACCGGTACCCGTTGCACGTACTACCTCGGTAGCTTTAAATGGAAATTCACCAGATGGCCTGACCGTGATAATCAATTGTCCATTTGTTTGCTTGCGAACCTCAGCCGCAAATTCTGCCAAACGCAAAGTGATCGGATGGCTCGCCCCGGGGAACGCATACATATCCCATTTGTTTTGAGCAGAGGCGGAGGAAACTAGGCCTAAACCGACGAGCCACAAAACAGATCGAATGATGGATTTGAAGTAGTGCATGACCCCTCCTTGGGACAAGTTTTGCAGTGCGAACATTCTTTGATGTTTTGCACCTTGATATCGTTGTAATGTGCAGCCTAACTACTGTCAAGAAAATACTGCTACGAAGCAACCTTCCTTAATCCACTTGAGTCGTAGCCAACCTGAGCCAGCCCACCCACCCGTTTATCAAGCCACCAACCGGCCGACGGGTCCCATTTTTCAAACTGCGTGTCTGCACCAAGTTGTTGCGCTGCGTGGTGAGCCCAGAAAGGGTCAAACATCGCCTGCCTACCAATCGCAATTAAATCCGCGCGATCCTCACGAAGAATTTTCTCAGCCTGTGGGCCATCCAAAATCAATCCAACCGCCATCGTAGGGATGCCTCCCTCATGCTTGATACGATCAGCAAAAGGAACTTGATAGCCTGGGCCTCGAGCCTGATTAGACAACGTGGCCGAAACCCGCAAACCGCCAGAGGAACAATCAACGATATCTACGCCTGCTTTGTGCAACTCTAAAGCTAACACCACAGAATCATCCAGACCCCAACCACCCTCGCCACCGCCATCTTCAGACGAAACTCTAAAAAACAAGGGCTTACCTTCGGGCCAATTTGCACGAACTTCAGCCACCACCTCCAGGGCGAAGCGCATACGCCCCGCTCGGTCCCTACCGTATTTATCTTGACGATTATTGACAAGCGGTGTCAAAAAGCTAGCGATTAGATAACCATGGGCACCATGTATTTCAATAATGTCGAAACCAGCGGCATCGGCGCGCGCTGCCGCCTGACCAAACTTCTTGATAATCTGTTGAATCTCGATCTCTGAGAGCACATGTGGGGTTTGATACTTTTCCCCGACGGAGATCTCGCTCGGCCCAACCAACCCCCAAGGAGGTTCTCCGCGCGCCGCATCATCGCTCGTTAACGGACCGTTCCCCTCCCACGGACGCTGCCAGCAGGCCTTGCGCCCTGCATGAGCCAGTTGGATTGCAGCCAGTGCGCCTTGCTCATGAATGAAATTAGTAATGCGCCTGAGCTGAGGAACAAATTCATCGGACCATAAACCTAAGTCTCCGTATGTGATGCGACCGATAGGTTCAACTGCAACCGCCTCGGTCATGACTGTGCCAAAGCCCCCAAGCGCAAACTTACTAAAATGGGCAAAGTGCCAATCGGACGCAAAGCCATTAATCGCTTTGCACTGCATCATCGGCGCCAACACAATACGGTTTGGCAACGTCACATCGCGAATCCGGTATGGGCTGAACAACAAGCTCTGACTAGAAACCATTTTTTTCCTGACAATGTCTCAGCGATCCGCGAGGATTGATTCTTGTTATTGATGTCTCAAATTAGCGGAAGGTTGATATAGTGTCAAGACAGCTTGCCGACCGAGCAACATGTCTAAAAAAGCGGACGTACAAATAAGAACAAACAATGGAGCAAAAACATGCGTGATTACTTAGCCTGGAGAATGGCCTTCGGAGTGACCACTCCATCGACAAACACAGTCGTTCAACCCGAATACGACGATATGCGGCCGGCAGGTGTGACGAATCACTTGGGACGCATGGTCATCCCTGACATGGCGATTACCTGCACCGAGGATTTTGATAAGTCCATCGCTTTGATCGACGCAGCACTGGAAGAAGCTGTGGATCAAGTGATGGATTGCAAACCAAATGCATTCGCGTTGGGAATCTCCGCACTGGCTGTCTGGGGTGGCACTCCAGAATGGGGGGACGAACTAAAGGCAAGGATTCGTAAAGTCGCAGGCTGGGATATTCCTGTCGCGATCGCGAGCGAAGCAGTAGTCGCCGCATTAAAGGCGCACGGAATCAAACGCACTGTTGCCGTGATGGAGCCCTACTACCCGTCTATCGAACCACGAATGCAAGGGGTTTTAAACCCACATGGCTATGAAGTCGTGCGCTTCAACCACATGCGAGGTAAAAGCCCAGCTTCGTACTCGATTCTTACCGCAGAAGACATGATCAAAGCGATTAAGTCCATCGATGGAGACGACATAGAGGCCATCGTGCAGTTTGGCGCAAATTTACCGATGGCCCGGCTCGCCGACGAGGCAGAGCGATGGCTCGGAAAACCCGTCATCAGCGTGAATGTGGCCACCTATTGGCACGCACTCAGAATGAACGGTATCAATGACAAAATGTACGGCTTCACCAAGCTGATGTCCCAATTCTGAGCCCCAGAGGCAAAAAATCTTTTTATAGGGAAAACCCTTAAGAAAATAAGCTTGCAACAACATAACCTGATTTGCATCAAGGTCGCTGTGCCCAAATCTAAAAAATGCGGGTACAGTAGCCGTCAAGAATTCGCTCTGCCCGTTTTGTTGGACTCTTTATGAATCACGCCTCACCACCGCTCATTGATCGCTTCGGCAGAAGTATTGAGTACGTGCGTCTGTCCGTGACGGATCGCTGTGACATGAAGTGTAGCTATTGCTTGCCCAAAAGCTTCAAAGGCTACCAAGAACCCAAAGACTGGCTAACGTTCGACGAGATCGAGCGCGTCATCGGAGCGTTTGGCAGGCTAGGCACCTCACGCGTGCGCTTGACTGGCGGCGAACCCCTGCTGCGCCGTAATTTGCCCGAACTGGCCGCGCGCATCAGTGCCTTGCCCGGCATTCGCGACCTATCACTGTCGACCAACGGCACTCAACTGCCTAAGCACGCCAAAGCGCTACGCGCCGCAGGCGTGACGCGCTTAAACATCAGCTTGGACAGCCTAGACCGCGAATGTATTACACAGATCACCGGTCGCGACTCCATCGATGATGTTATGGCAGGCCTAGATGCCGCCCAAGAGGCCGGCTTTTCACCCATCAAACTCAACATGGTCGTGATGCCAGGCGTCAACGATCATGAAGTCGAGTCGATGACCGAGTTCTGTATCAACCGCGGGTTCATCCTGCGCATGATCGAAACAATGCCCATGGGTAGTACGGGATTGGCTTCTGGTTATGCGCCACTGGGTCCTATTGTCGACAGGTTACGTGCTCGCTTTGATCTCATCCCCGAAATTAAGCAAATGGGTGGCGGCCCCGCTCGTTACTGGCGCACCAAGGACGGACGAGGGCAAATCGGAGTCATCACGCCCATTAGCCAGCACTTCTGTGAAACCTGTAATCGGGTCCGCATGGCTGTCGATGGCACGATTTATTTATGCCTTGGCCAAGAAGAGAAAGTTGAACTGCGCCCTCTCCTGCGTGACGGCATTAGCGATGCCGAGCTCGAGCAAACGCTACGTGACGCAATCGAACTTAAGCCTGAGAAACACGAGTTCCGCGAAGCCCCCACTAAAATCATCCGGTTCATGTCGCAAACTGGCGGCTGACCACAGCGCGGTACATCCCGTTTATTTCAATCAACTCTGCACGCGCCGATTCAATAGATCTGCGCGTCACATCTATGAAACCCAGAGCGAATCTCCTGAATTTTGAGCAAGCCCGCGAACAGCTCCTCGGCTGCGCAAAAAGCCTAAACACCACCGAGATGCTACCCATTTTGCAAGCGCAAGGGCGCGTGCTCGCTCGAGCAGTCGTGTCACCAATCAATGTACCCGGATTTGATAATTCGGCGATGGATGGGTATGCGTTAAACATTGCACACATCGACGCACTACCTGAGACGTTTGCAGTCGTTCAACGTATCGCTGCCGGGCAAACAGGCGCAGCACTTGCACCAAATACCGCAGCGCGGATCTTCACCGGTGCACCCGTACCAGAGGGCGCTAACGTCGTTGTCCCACAGGAAAACACGCAAGACGATAACGGTCGCTTACGCTTGACCCAACCCATTCAGCTTGGGCAACATATTCGACGCAAAGGTGAGGATATTGCTGAGCAAGGTCTCGTCTTAGCTGAGGGGCAACGATTGGGTGCACAGCACCTAGCTATGCTCGCATCGATTGGCGTCGCACAAGTCGAGGTTTTTACCGCTTTAAAAGTGGGAGTCTTTTTTACGGGCGATGAATTAACCGAGCCAGGTGAGCCCCTCAAGTCCGGCGCAATCTACAACAGCAATCGCTACGCCATCAACGGACTACTTAAACAACTAGGTTGCGCCGTCAAGGATTACGGCATTGTCCGGGATTCGGCACAGGCCACCCGCGACGCGCTCGCCCAAGCAGCCAGCGAAAACGACGTCATCATCACATGCGGGGGAGTCTCGGTCGGCGAGGAAGACCATGTGAAAGGTGCCGTACAGGCTCTTGGATCACTAGATCTCTGGCAGATTTCTATGAAACCAGGAAAGCCGCTTGCCTATGGACGCGTACAACAGGCCGACTTTATTGGCTTACCCGGTAATCCCGTGAGCTCTTTCGTGACGTTTCTTCTGATGGCTCGTCCGTTTTTGCTCAAGCGTATGGGTGTTGCCGATACAAGCCTGCGCTATTTGACGGCAGTCTCGGGCTTTAGTTGGCCACGCCCTGACAAGCGACGGGAATTTTTACGAGTCAAACTGTCTACCAATGTGTCTGGTGAACCTGTACTAGAGCTTTGGCCGAATCAGGGGTCAGGAGTCATGAGCAGCTTATCCTGGGCTGATGGGCTTGTGGATCTCGCGCCTGAGACCACCATCGCGCCTGGCGACAAACTGCGTTATCTTTCGTTATCAGAACTTCTTTACTAACCGCAGGCCATGAACCTTCAGCTTCTGTACTTTGCGCAGCTTCGCGAAAAATTTGGTATTGCCCAAGAAACCATCCAGGCTCCCGCTTCAGTGCAAACTGTCGCCGATTTGATCGCCCACCTCGCAAGCAGAGGTGGTGTCTGGCAAGAAACCTTTTCCGGCGAACAAGCTTTCCGGGTGGCGCTAAACCAAGACATGGTTACCCTCACGACCGCGCTGACAGACGGCGCGGAAGTGGCGATATTTAGACCCGTGACAGGTGGTTAAATGAGCGCACGCCTTACCGTCTCGATACAAGAAGCGGACTTCGATTTCAAGCACGAGCGCGCATTGCTCGTCTCAGGCGATAAGGGCGTTGGCGCTGTCGTAGCTTTTATTGGTATGGTGCGCGACTTAAACCTGGCGGAAGATGTCGTGGCACTCGAGCTTGAGCACTATCCCGGCATGACGGAGAAATCTCTTCTGAGAATTGCGCAACAAGCCGAGCAGCGATGGTCGCTTCAGGCCGCGCGTATTATTCACCGCGTTGGAAAGATGTACCCCGGCGACCAGATCGTCATGGTACTGACTGCGAGCGCGCATCGTGGCGACGCCTACGAGGCCAATCAATTCATCATGGATTACCTCAAGACCGAAGCCCCCTTCTGGAAAAAAGAATGGACGCCTGAAGGCCCGCGTTGGATCGAGGCGCGCGACAGTGACGACCATGCCGCTGCTAAATGGAAATGACGTCCCCACTAGCATCCACGACGAACGTAAAGGCGGTCAACTATGACGCCTTGATACTGGCGGGCGGACGTGGAACACGACTATCAGGACGAGACAAAGGCTGGATCATGTGGGATGGTCTGCCACTCATCGAGCACACCTTGGCTCGGCTGACGTCTCAAACACCCGCCCCCTCTCGCATTTTCATCAGTGCGAACCGTAATCTGGATGCGTACCAACAAACTGGTCATGTTGTCGTCACTGACGAGCGGCCAGATTTTATGGGCCCACTCGCTGGTGTCGAAGCTGGACTCATGCGCTGTAAAAAAAATCCACTGCTTGTCGTGCCTTGCGACACCCCTCTACTACCCAAAAATCTGTTTGAGAACTTGAACCAAGCACTTGAGGACCACCCAGACAGCCATGCTGCGTTCGCCATGACAAGTGATGGCCCTCAGCCTCTGTGTTGCTTGCTGCGGCCAAGCATTGCGGGCAGTCTAAGCAAATACCTCGATGTGGGGCATGGTTCGGTCTTACGCTGGCTCGAACAAGCAAATGCGCAAGCTGTACATTTTTATGAAGCGCATGCGTTCAGCAACTTTAATAACCTAGAAATGTTTCAGACTCCGCGGAGCCGCTCATGACCAATCAATTGACACATTTTGACGAAAGCGGCCAAGCGCATATGGTTGATGTATCCGCTAAAGCCGAGACACATCGTCGTGCGATCGCCCAAGGCCGTATCACGATGCAAGCCGCGACATTCAAGAAACTTTCTGAAGGCACCGCAGCAAAAGGGGATGTATTGGGTATTGCGCGCTTGGCTGGCATCATGGCAGCCAAACAAACAGGCGCTTTAATTCCACTTTGCCACCCTATCCCATTGACACGCGTGACCGTTGAGTTTGTCACAGACGCAGTAACGTGCAGCGTCACCTGTACCGCCACTTCAGAGACTGTCGGTCGCACCGGCGTGGAAATGGAAGCACTGACCGCCACCAGCGTCGCTTTACTCACTATCTATGACATGCTCAAAGCAATCGATCGTGGCATGGTCATGGACGGCATCAAGCTGATTGAGAAGCATGGCGGCAAAAGCGGTAGCTGGGTGGCGAACGCCTAGGTTCTTTACTGCAGGTTCATTTTTTGATTTAGTCGCTCTTCCATGACGTCTAGACGTTCATTTGTGCGTTGAATCCGCTCCGCAGCTTGGGCAAATACGGTGGCGATTGCTTTGCCTGAGTCATACGCCGACAACAACGCTTGCATCGTAGCGACGTTGGCTGCATAGAGGCCAATCACCGACGCAATCCCCGTAGTGACGACGATATATTTGAGATTGACGATTTGCTTGCGGGTTTCGACCGACTCATGCTTGATGCTCTTAAATGTCGCTTCGTTTCGAGAATCTCAATCAAAAATTGGTTGAAAATGTAACGAAAACAAGGCCCAGGACGCTAGATGACCTTTGAATAACGAGCGTGTGTTTTAGCCTCGCGCAGATAACGATCAAAACACATGGCAATGATACGTGCGAGAAAACGTCCCCGTGGAGTGATCGCAATATCTGACTCACTCACTGACACCAACCCATCCGCGGCTAGAGACTCAAGCTGCTCGAGCTCAGGCTCAAAGTATTCAGCGAAATCTACCTTCCAACGGGCTTCAAACTCTGCAATTTGAATTTCCGACTGACACAGCAAATCATGAATCGCCGCCCGTCGCACTTCGTCATCCATCGTCATGGTCAACGCCTTAGACAAAGGCAATTCATTTCGATCCAAAGCGTCGTAATAGTCCTGTAAAGCTCGGTAATTTTGTATATAAGTTGTACCAACCGTACCGATCGCTGAGACCCCTAGCGCGACAAGATCACACTCAGCCTGTGTCGCATAGCCTTGAAAATTACGCTGTAACGAGCCCTGCTCGAGTGCCTCGGTAAGCGCATCCCCTGGAAGCGCAAAATGGTCCATCCCGATATAGACATAGCCAGCTGACAGAAGTGTTTCAGCAGCAAGCTTCAGCATTGCAAGTTTTGTCGCCCCACTGGGAACGGCAGTCACATCAATACGACGTTGTGGCATGAAGCGTTCAGGCAAATGCGCGTAGCTATACAACGCAATGCGATCTGGACGCCATCGTAAAACGGTTTCGAGTGTGCTGCACATGGTATCCGTGGACTGAAACGGTAGCCCATAGATCAAATCAATATTGATCGAACGAAAACCTAACTGCCTCCCCTGCCGTAACACTGCCTCCGTCATTTCTGCCGGCTGCACACGGTTCACTGCGCGTTGCACAATCGGATCCAGGTCCTGAACGCCCAAGCTCATTCGATTGAAGCCGTGCTCAGCCAATAGCTCCAGCGCGCCAGGATTCAATCGACGTGGATCGATCTCGATAGAACATTCCGACTCAGGTAAAAAACGAAACGCATCGCGCAACATTCGCAAAAGTCGTTCGAGCTGAGCATTTGTTAGAAAGGTCGGAGTACCACCACCCAAGTGCAACTGACTCACCGCAGGTTTAGTGCCGAAGCGATCACATACGAGTCGGATTTCTTTCTGCAAGTAATCGAGATACTGATCGGCACGTGCACGATCTTTCGTCGCTACTTTGTTACAGGCACAGTAATAGCAAACCGTGTCGCAGAAAGGAATGTGTACATACAGAGACAGAGGCGCATTTGGTCTCGTCCCCTGCCTAAGGGAAAGCGCTCGCAGGTATTGTCCAAGCACATCTCCTTCGGCGAATCGATCGGCCGTAGGATAAGACGTATAGCGAGGTCCACTTCCCTCGTACCGCGCGATCAAGTCCGCATCGAACTCGACGGCGTTTAGACTGGCTGCATGCATAGATCGCCGTACAGTAAATAATGAATCAACTCTTTCGCTGAGCGCATGGCACGACCGAAAGGTAAACTTCCTGCGCCACGAAAGAACAAACCCTTTTGTATGTCGCCCTTGAGCGCAGCGACCAGCTTTAAATCAATACAAAACTGTCCAACACGGGCATTGCCGTCACGCAATCCACATTGCGTCAAACAATCCATGCGCTGAGAGCACCGACGAGGATCTGCCTTTGCACACGCTTGCATGCGTGACTCGTGTCGCTGATATTGCTTCAACCAATGCGTCGACACTGCACGTGCGGGCAGCCCCGCCACGCTCGTGAACTCGATCATCTGCGAGGGCTCAGCCTCCATCAGTACGCGCTTAAAGTCAAAGTGCGCATCACCCTCGTTGGTCACGGCAAAAGCTGTGCCTAACTGCACTGCGCTGGCACCAGCACCAAGCCAGTGGCGCACTTTTTCGTGTGAATCTATACCGCCTGCAAGGATCAGGGGTGGTGCATCTGCACCTAAACCTAACTCTTGAAATAAGGCCTGGCATTGCTCAATGACTAGATCAAACTCAAATCGTTCCGCGTGCAAGTCCTCAATGCGCGCAGCACCTAAATGGCCGCCGGCATGGCCCGGATGCTCCAGAACGATTGCATCAGGACAACGACCTTTCTTTAACCATTTCTTCATCACAATTGCCACACCGCGTGACTCGGAGAGAATAGGTATGAGGCCAATCTTTGGGAAATCCGCCGTCATTTCCGGGAGGTCTATAGGTAAGCCCGCCCCCATCACAATGGCTTGCGCGCCGCTTTCACAAGCCTGCCGAACCAGTCCTGGATTAGCGCGCACAGCCTTCATCACGTTGACAGCGACGACACCGTGACCTTGTGCGATCGCGAGGGCGGCCTTGATCTCGCGATCTAATGCTACTTCGTTTGCCTTATCAATCAGGTCACGATCCCGGCATCCCTCAGTTTGTTTAACCAAGTCAGGATGATGATGACGCAAGTCAATACTCGCAATAGTACCCATCGCATTTTCGCGTGCGACCGCACCTGCTAAACGATGGGCCGATACACCCACGCCCATCCCACCTTGCACAATCGGCGATATTTTCTTACCGACGATGGATAACGGCGTAAACCAAGAATCTAAATAATTTGTCATGCAGACACATTACCGTAACCTTGTATGCATGGCGCCTAACGACAGACTGACTATTTGATCCAAAACAAACTTTGTCTATTTTTATTTGAGATAGGTCTCAATGAAGTGCTTACCCAAGAACCCAATTAAGGCTAGCAAGGCGCCGTAATGCGCTGTCATGAGCCAAAAGGTCTTGCGTTCGATTTCGGATCGCAGCTCGATACGAACGTCAGAAATATCTTGGCGCAGAGCTGCTTGCCCGTGAATCATGTCAACGCGCAAGTCCGATACGGCCTGGCTTATCTGCGCCATGCTGTCATCAAGACGTTCGATGCTACGGTCGATTCGCTCAATACTCTTGTCAAGACGTTCAATTAATTTGCCGTTCTGTTCAGCAATGACTTCAAGAGCGTACACACGTTTTTCCATTAAGAAATCATAAACATCAGTTTGAATGATTTCTATTCGGATGTTTGCGTAATTGCGGCGTATTTAGTTAAAGATTGTTAAAGCTGTAACAATGCCCAAGAGGCTCAATGCCAAACTGACTCGTCAGAGGATTCGGCCAAGCCAGAGAAAGCAGCCACCGGCACTGGCTTAAGGGGAGCACGGATTCGGTAAGCGCCAATCTCGTCAGGTGTCTTGCCGAGCTCTTTCGCTAAAATTTGGGTCACGACACTGCCGCAGACTCTGCCCTGGCACGGTCCCATACCGCATCGACTAAAGAACTTAGTTTGATTGGGTCCCTGACATCCTAGGCTTGCCATTTCACGAATCCGACCCGCAGTGACCTCTTCACAACGGCAAACAATCGCCTCATCGACGGGCTCAGTGATAGCGCTAGGCGGACAATATAGCGCGTCGAGAAATGGACGCACTTTGAGGTCACGATCGCGCGCGCGCTGATAGGGGATAACGAGTCGATCAAAGTCGCTGCGCGAGAGTTTCCCTAGATCCAGCGCCGCACCAAGAGCCGCTAACGCACCTGAGTTTTGCGCGGCGAGTGCACCACCGATCGCAGCACCATCGCCAGCGATTCGAAATCCTGGTAAAGACGTTTGTCCATAGGCGTCGCACACAACGTTAAATGCGCGTTGGGCATCACTCCAAACATGCTCAACACGCATCAGGCGCGAGATCTGAGTATTCGGAATCACACCATGGTGCAATAGGACTATGTCGGCTGCAATAGTGTGCTGGGCTCCACCGACTTCGAACAACAACCCCTGAGCTTGACCCTCCCCTAGAACAGACAAGGCGCTAGCATTTTGGAACCAAGGTACACCTGCTCGACGCAGCTGCGCCATCATTTTTAGCCCCTTTAGCAAATACTCAGGGGCTCCTAGCGCTTTGGGTAAGTGTCGCAGTGCATTGAAACGGTTTGAACTGGGGCTTGTTTCCACAATACCAGCGATGTCTGCCCCTGCCTCGAGGAGCTGGCAAGCGACCAGATACAGCAACGGCCCACCACCAGCTAAGACAGTACGTCCGGCAGGCACGCTCCCAGAAGCTTTCAAGGCGATCTGTGCAGCACCTGCATTCATCACACCAGGCAAGGTCCAGCCAGGAATCGGGGATGCGCGTTCCAGAGCGCCGGATGCCGCAATAATCTGTGGTGCCTGAAACTGTAGTGCAGCACTGTTCGCAAATGCCGTCACACTTAGATTACGTGAAATATCCCACACCAAGGCATCGTGACGCGTATCTACACCGGCGGCACGCATTCCCTCGACCAATGTCGTCCCGTGCAAATAGTCCGGCCCAAGCAGCTTCGCGACTGCAGGATGTACCGTCGACACGTTTCGATAAATCTGTCCGCCTGGTTGTGGCTGCTCATCCAGTAGCACTGTCTTTAGCCCAAGTGCCGCACCCATTGTCGCAGCAGCCATCCCGGCCGGCCCAGCACCAATGACAATCAAATCGTGTGTCATGCTTGCGTCTCCAATGCTCTCGCCCCATGCTGGAGGACCACTTTCATCCCCTCCGACACCTTCACCATACAGGCCTGGACATTGGCCCTGCCATCGACCTGTACAAGACATTCAAAACACACGCCCATTAAACACAACGGAGCCCGCGGAGCCTCTGAGACAGCGCTATGCCGCATCGTCGCCACACCCGCTTGCATCAAAGCAAGTGCCAAAGTCTGATCAGCAGCCACTTGGACGAGTCGACCATCCACATAGATATCGACGACTCGCGATACGGCGACCCCCTTCATTGGCTTAAACATAAAACCGCTCCGCCTTAAAAGATAAAGTTTCTCTGGGCTGCTCGCCCCCACGAATCCAGTTTGCTAACGCGCCGGCGTGTTGCGCGGCTAGCGTCACACCACTATGACATGTCACAACAAAGGCTCCAGGCGATTCGGTAGACGCCTGGTAAATCGGGAATCCATCAGGACTCATGACTCGCAAGGCGCCCCAAGTGCGAACAATATTTACATTCTCGAGTAGAGGAAATGCCAGTTGCGCACGCAACGCTATACGAGATAACTGCGCCAAGGTCGTACTGTCATCCAACCCAACATCCTCCTGAGAGTCGCCAATTTGTAAAACGCCCTCATTCGTCTGTCTTACATGCAAAGTCGGATATTTTAAAAATGGCCTCACACGTTCAGTCACTAAAATCTGACCTCGGTTTGGCGCGACCGGCGCCCGCAAACCAACTAAGGGAGCGAGATCACGATTGCCTAAGCCCGCTGCGAGTACGACGCGCTTTGTACCAAACACCTCACGATTAGTATGGATCTTGAAACCACCACCGGCCAACGTATCTATCGCACCGACACGAACGCCTGAGATCAACTCTCCTCCAGCGCTCTCAAAACCTTTCACCAGCGCATGCAACAAACGCAACGGACTAGCATGTCCATCGAGCGGGCAATACACTGCACCAGCAACGGCCGGCCCCGTTTCGGGAATCATTTTTTTGAGCTGTCCCGCATTCAATACCTCAAACGGATACGTTCCGTTTAGCTTTTCGCGTAACGCAGTCAGCCGAGTCACTCGGTCGGAGAGCTCTTTATCATTTAAGCTGATTGCGATTCCGCCAGGCTGTGCGAGATCGGGATAAACACCAGTTCGCTCAAGCAACTCATCCGCAAAGGCGGGCCAAGCCGTGGCGGATCCAATGGTCCAGCGTGAGTAGTCGGGGTTCTCCAAGCCCTTTCCTTGAACCCAAACCAAACCAAAGTTTCCGCGTGCTGCGCGGTATGCATCATCACCCTCATCAAGCAAGGCGACGCGTTCACCCTGCTTCGCTAAACCGTAAGCAACGGCCATTCCAACCATGCCGCCGCCGATAACAATAGCGTCCCAATCTATTCGACTACTCATGTTTTTCCCGAAAGAACTTTATCAAGCCCGTAGAAACGATCGAGCGCTACCATCAAAACTAGCGTCAAGACGATCAAAACCGTCGAGACTGAAGCAAGTAATGGATCGATCGTGTGTGCGATATGGTTGTACATCTTGACTGGCAGTGTTTCAGTCGTTGCCGAGGCTACAAAGATGGACATTGTGAGCTCATCAAAACTATTGATGAACGCAATTAACCAACCACCAGCCACTCCCGGCAAAATGAGAGGCAATTCGATCAAGCGAAAAACAGTCCACCCAGACGCACCTAATGATTCAGCCGCTTGGCTGACGCTGCGATCGAAGCCTGTCGCCGCCGCAACTACCAGGCGCAAGACATAGGGCAACACGATCACTGTATGTGCCACTGTTAAGCCCCATCCCGTGCTCGCGCCACCAATCTGCGTCAAAAACTTCAATAAGGCGATACCTAAAACCACATGCGGCACCATCAAGGGTGACAGTAATAAACCCAAAATTGCATCGCGGCCTGGAAATCGATGCCATGCAATTGCCATACCCGCTGGCACTGCGACGAGTGTTGCGATTGATGCCGCGGCAAAACCTAGAGCTAAGCTACGCCAAAATGCGTCGATAAAATCCGGAGCGTCGAGTATGGCTCGATACCATCTCAGCGAGGCCCCATCAAAGGGCATGGAGATATACCCCTTGTCCGTAAACGAAACCAGCACAACCATCAGCAAGGGCGCCAGCATGAACGTCACAAAGAGCCAATGAAAGGCGATTAAGGCGAATGGATTGCGCATTCTCATCTAAACACCTGCTTCCATCGTCGCTCAACGAGCCGGTTAAGCAAAAGCGATACCGCCAGTACGATGACTACCAAAAGCACTGCAATCGTCGCCCCGAGAGGCCAGTTCAAGTTACCCAAAAACTCGTCATAGATCGTCGTTGGTACAACTTTTAAGCGCCGGCCCCCAATAATGGCGGGTGTCGCGAATGCGCTTGCAGCCGAGGCAAAAACAATTAAGCCGCCAGACAATACTCCCGGAATCACCTGAGGAAATACGACTCTCCACATCACTGTGAACATGTTCGCCCCGAGAGATTCCGCAGCCTGCTCCGTCGCACGATCAAGCTTTTGCAGCGAAGCCCAAACGGCCAGCACCATAAAGGGCATCAACACATGTGTTAGTGCGATCACGACTCCCGTAAATGTGTAGAGGAGTTTGATCGGCGCGTCGATTAATCCAATCATCAACAACGTTTTATTAATCAAGCCTTCACTACCTAACATGACGGCCCAACCAAGCGTACGAACCACGACGGAAATCAGCAGGGGTCCTAGGACGACAACCATCGATACAGCGCGCCACTCAGACGACAAGCGACTCAGTACATAGGCTTCCGGCACACCGATCAATATGCAGAGAAATGTCACGAGGAACGCCATCCCGAACGTACGTACAAAAATCGCGTGAAAGTAGTCGTCGCTGAGTACTTCTGCATAGTTGGCTGATGTGACTGTGTTGCCCATCATTTGCGCAGAGTCGTATGGATAAAGACTCATCGATAGTGTCAGCACAAGCGGCAATGCCACAAAAGCAAGCATGACAAGCACGCTTGGTGCAGTTAGCCAGTAAGGGAGAGTTTGGCGCTGAACTGACATAGCTTACATCTGACCACGGCTGATAACACGCGCATGCTCTGGACGCCAACTCAGACCGACCTCATCCCCCTCGGCTACTGCTGGTCGTTCGACATTTGCCTGTGTAACCTGAATCAACCCGAGATTAGTTTGAATTTGGAATAACCAGTGATGCCCGAGAAACAAACGTGCAGCGACACTCCCGCGAATTAAAGGATCCGCGTGTACAAAGCCAATCTTTTCGGGACGAACGATGTAATCGACTTCGCCCTCACAGGAGTCAGGCGAGCACGGCATGATGCACCCACCCACAGCGACTCCATTCGCGACACGCTTACCTTCGAACACATTGGCTTTTCCAAGAAAGGTCGAAGAAAAGCGTCCGTTTGGCTCTTCATACATCTCAACAGGTCGTGCAATTTGTTGAATGCGTCCCTTGTTCATTAACACCACACGATCAGCGAGGGTCATCGCTTCCGCTTGATCGTGGGTCACCATGATTGTCGTAATGCCCACACGACGCTGCAGAGCCCGCAATTCAATCTGCATTTCTTCACGCAACTTTGCATCAAGAGCACCCATCGGCTCATCTAGCAGCAGAACTGGCGGCTGAATCACGAGCGCGCGCGCCATCGCGACCCGTTGCTTTTGACCGCCCGACAATTCACTTGGGTAGCGTTGCGCAAAAGCTGCCAGATGCACAAGGTCAAGCGTCTCAGACACTTTACGCTTTAACTCGGCAGCGGGCACTTTACGCATCTGCAGCCCAAAGGCAACGTTATCGTGAACTGTCATATGCGGAAACAACGCATAACTTTGAAACACCACACCCAACCCCCTCTTATTAGGCTTCAGGTCAGTGATGTCTTTTCCATCGAGAATGATGCGCCCTGCAGACGGCTGCGCAAATCCGGCGATCATTTGCAAGGTTGTAGTCTTCCCACAACCAGATGGACCAAGCAAACAAAGAAACTCGCCTTGATCAACGGACAAACTGCAATCCTCCACGGCCGTGAAGTCGCCGTAACGTTTCACTAAACCCTTTAATTCAAGGAAAGCCATGGCAGGATCATCCGTCTCAAATGATGTTTACTTTTCTACAACTCGATTCCAACGCTTCGTCCACTCAGCGCGCTGAGCATTGATGATGTTGTAGTCAGGCGAAATCAGCTTATTAACCTTCTCTGGGCCAAAGACAACTTTCTCGGCGACCGCTGGATCAAGCTTCGTGGTCTTGTTGACTGGTCCGAATCCAATATCATTCGCCATCAGCGCCTGAACTTCCGCAGATACGATGTGCTGCAGGAATTGCTGGCCTAATTTCGGCTGAGGCCCACCTTCGACCACACACGCAGCAACCATCAAGGCAACGGCTCCCTCCTTCGGGTAGACAAACTGCACCGGTGCGCCTTGGTCAACAACAGATTGCACACGACCGTTACCCCAGACTACCAAAGCCGCCTCGCCCGTTTGCATCATCTGAGCCATTTTCCCTGGCGATGGCTCCCAGGCGACAACGTTCGGCGCCACCTTTTTCGCAATGACATCAAAACCCGGGTCCATTTTTGCTTCACCACCACCGCTCAAGCGGGCCATCATGACCAGCGTCAATAACCCATAGCCGTTGGTGATTGGGGGTATCACGACTTTTCCCTTGTATTTTGGATCTGTGAGATCCTGCCAAGAGGTCGGTGCTGCCCAACCGTTTTTCGCGAATATGTCTTTGTTGTAAGCAAGGCCTGTAGCGATATAAGCAATCCCTACTGATTTATCCCCGATCATCCGGGCATTTGGATAGAGTTCTTTAACCGCGCCCGCCTCTTCAACCTTAGAGCAAAGTCCTTGACCCACGGCCTGATACATCGGGCCATCATCAATAATTGCTAGTGACATCTCCTGCTTGGCCTTCTGCGCTTGAAGCTTCGCCAAAATATCAGTTGAGTTGCCTGCGATATAAACCACTTTCGCACCGGTCTTCGCTTCGAACGGCGGAATAATTTTTTCTTTGAACAGTTTTTCGGTCGACCCACCGGACCCACCGATATACAAGGTGGTTTGCGCCGAGGCAAAGCCGGCTGACAAAGCAAATACCACTGCACCTAGGGCTAATAGAGGTTTACGCATAGTGATCTCCACTGTTTAAAAGCGTCGTCAAACGACTTCGCGGGGCTGAGGATGAACCGACAACAGCATCCTAGACTCACAGATACAGAAATAAAATGCAAAAAAATGATGTTATACATACCAAAATGTTATGTATTACAAAATGAACTGTAATTATTCAGGAGCTTGAATCCTTGAAACCGGTGATCAATCTCAGGCAAATCGAGGCTTTTCGTGCAGTCATGCTCACAGGCAGTGTGGTCGGGGCAGCCAAATTTATGAATGTCACCCAGCCGGGCGTGAGCCGAACGATTGGGCTGTTGGAATTGCATTTAGGCTATGCACTCTTTGAGCGACGAGGACGTCGTCTCATACCCACCCACGAGGCCGAATCTCTTTACCGACAAATTGAGCCGATCTACAGCAACCTGGAGCGTGTCAGTCATGTGGCGCAGGATATACGCTTCCAAAAGGCGGGCGCTTTAAGAATCGCGACCCTCCCTGCGCTCGCGCACTGGCTTGTCCCAAAGGCGATCACACGATTTTTGAATACGCGTCCAAACGTGAGTGTGTTTGTCCAAAGTCTACCGTCTCGTCAGATTGGAGATTTAGTGGCAACCCGCCAATTTGATGTAGGAGTCGTTGAGTTTCCGCTGGTCAAACCTGCCCTGCAGGTAGAACCCTTCGACCCCATACAAACCATGGCTGTCGTACCAACGAGTCACCCCCTCGCAAAGCGCAAAACAATTTCTCTGAAAGATCTCGCTGGCGAGCGCATGGTTATGCTTTCGCAACACACCTACATACGCTACCAAATTGATGAGGCGTTTGCGAATATTGGCGTTGCACCAGAAGTGGTTATCGAGACACCGAGTTCTTCGATCGCTTGCGCCTTAGTTGCGGCCGGCGCTGGGATTTCGCTGGTATCGCGCTGGACTGTCGAAACATTTACCGGAGTCGATCTTGTCGCGATTCCCATCAAGGAAAAGCTAACGTCTCGCTATGCAATTATTTATCCCGATGGACAAGCACCCATGATGCTTGCGCATGCGTTTAGTCAAGAATTGCGTTCCCTGATTGCAGAGACGGACAGCTCCTTGAACTAACGGAAACCTTTTAAAGGTGGTGCCCCGAGCCGGAATCGAACCGGCACGCCCTAAGGCCTGAGATTTTAAGTCTCATATGTCTACCAATTTCATCATCGGGGCAACAGACAGAGGCGCCATTGTAGCGAAAGCGCCAAAACTGTTCAGGAAGACCTTAACAAGGGAAGCGGACAGGCAAAAACCGCATGATTGTGACGGCGGCTTTTTCTTGGTGATACTGAGGGCGATCCATAGCCCATTTGATGAATTCAGCCAATACCTCGTCGCGAGCAACACCCTGAGGAGGCAAGCAAACAGTGGGGGCTGCCTTGGGATCGCGGCCCAATTGGTAACCCTGGTAAACACCTTCACCAAAGCCGTAACAGAATGTCTGGGCCTCAATGTCGGTACGGCTCTTGCACAGCTGGATCATCGCTTCGGTCGTGACACCCGAGCCTGGCACATTTTGCGCCAAGGGGGCTGCGAGCGGCGACGCTGCCATCAGGATCATTGCTAAATATTTTTTCATTTTGTTGACTCCAAGTAGGTAGAAGGTTGGTCTGCCGAGAACACTAGCGCCGGAAACCGCCGCCGAAATGTCCGCCGCCAAAGCTGCCGCGACCACCACCAAAGCGATCACCACCACCAAAACTACGATCGCCACCACCGAAACTTCTGTCACCACCAAAATTGCGATCACCACCGCCAAAACGATCGCCAGAGCCGGCATTACGCTGAAACTCATTCTGCGCATTTTGACGAGCCTGATCCGCACGCTGGCGCTCTTCTGGCGTCGCGTTGTTCTTCCAGTTGTTAACGGCACTTTGCTGGCGCGCAAGGTTATTGCGGTCCATTTCGCTCAGGTTATTGGAGCCAAAACGATTGCTGAGTGCAGCGTTGTTATAGGGCACACCATCACGATGCGCAGGATTATGTGCCCAGGTGTTTGCTTCGCCAACTAAATTCGAACGCTGATTCACCGCTGAGTTAAAGCGGTTATTAAAGTTGTTGAAGGTGTTGTTGTTAATCGTGATCGATCCCGAACCCCAGTGCGGAGTCGACCATAACGCCGCGCCGACGGCCATGCCAATGCCAAAGCTCATCAAGCCCCAAGCTGGGTTGTACATCGGATAGGGCGGATAGGCAGCATAGGGCCAAGCACCGTAAACCATCATCGGGTTGTACGTTGGTACATACACAACTTGCGGGTTGGACGGGACAATAATGATGTTGGACTGTGGATCGCTTGACACAGTCACTTGCGAATTTGAACTGAGATTGCCCGCCTGCCTTGCTTTGGCACGCAATGCCTGCACCGCTTGCATCAAGTCTTTCGGCTGCGCCAAGTAGGCATCACCCAATTTTTGCGTCCAGCTCAACTGGTTACCCATCAGGTTGAGTGCATCCGGAAAAGTCACCAACGATTTGACGCTGTTGTCCCAAGTCTGGGACTTGAGGGCATCTTGCAAGGCTGTGCCTGATAGGTGCGGATTGCCGCGTAACCAATTAGCGGCCTCAGCGACCTCAAGCGGATAGGTCGAAGCCATCAGCATTTGCGAGAGCAAAGAATCTGGGTAGAGTGCAATCGACGAGACGAGCGACTCTAGTTGCGGCTGGGACAAATTAGAAGACTGACTGGCCGACTGCGCAAAAGCTGGCGCAACGAGCGCTGTGCTGACCAGAAGCGTACCGGTGCTCA
>JACCED011391541.1_pt1 | contig 22220 bp, 19 predicted proteins | sample 7455021 | NCBI WGS metagenome assembly JACCED01 (sample SAMN15323456, study PRJNA562643) | freshwater metagenome | isolation source: river surface water | place: USA:Blue River Watershed | collected 2017-08-19
ATGCGCTACCTGCGCAACCTTGCGGATAAAGATTTAGCGTTGGATCGAACCATGATTCCATTGGGTTCTTGCACGATGAAACTCAACTCTGTCACAGAGATGGAAGCGGTTACGTGGCCAGAGTTCTCTTCCCTTCATCCATTTGCACCGGCTGATCAGACAGTTGGTTCACGCAAACTGATTCAGCAGCTATCTGATTGGTTAGTAGCGATCACTGGATATGACGCAGTCTCTTTGCAGCCAAATGCTGGTAGCCAGGGGGAGTTCGCGGGATTGCTGGCTATCCGTAATTATCATGATTCACGGGGGGATCAATCTCGAAATATCTGTTTGATTCCATCCAGCGCTCACGGAACCAATGCGGCATCAGCAGTGATGGCTGGCATGAAGGTCGTTGTGATCGATTGCGATGAGAACGGAAATGTTTCAGTCGATGACATCAAGGCAAAGATCGCAGAACACGGCGATGCACTGGCTGCATTAATGATTACCTATCCATCAACTCATGGCGTATTCGAGACCGCGGTATCAGAGATCTGCGAGTTAATTCATAACGCTGGTGGTCAGGTCTATGTAGATGGCGCAAATTTGAATGCATTGGTGGGTGTTTCGCAGCCCGGTAAATTTGGCGCAGATGTCTCGCACTTGAACTTACATAAAACCTTTGCGATTCCTCATGGTGGAGGAGGACCTGGAGTTGGTCCGGTAATCGCTCGTGCACATTTAGCGCCGTTTTTACCTAACCATCCATTAGATGTAAACGCTGGTCCATCGACAGGACCTGGACCAATTTCAGCTGCACCTTTTGGTTCAGCAAGTATCTTGCCAATCTCATGGGCATACATTCGTTTGTTGGGGGGAGCAGGGTTAACTCACTCGACGCAGGTTGCAATCTTGTCTGCCAATTACATTGCTGCACGGCTTCAGGATTCATATCCAGTTCTCTACACAGGCGCTAATGGCCGAGTTGCGCACGAGTGCATCTTGGATATTCGTGGAATCACAAAGGATTCAGGTGTCACAGTTGATGACATCGCAAAGCGCTTAATGGATTATGGTTTCCATGCACCGACTATGTCATTCCCGGTTGCAGGCACCTTGATGATTGAGCCAACTGAATCAGAGGACATCTCTGAAATTCATCGTTTCATCGATGCGATGATTTCTATCCGAGCTGAAATTCAAGAGATTATTGATGGGAAGTTCGCGGTAGAGGCCTCAGCGTTGCGCCATGCGCCTCATACAGCCCTTTCTGTGGTCTCAAGTGATTGGGATCGTGCCTACAGCCGCGAAAAGGGTGGTTATCCAGTGGTTCTAGATGGCTTTGTGGCAGGCGAATCAATCGGTTCTCGAATGAAGTACTGGCCACCGGTGTCACGCATTGATGGAGCTCATGGAGATCGAAATCTGGTCTGTGCCTGCACGCCGTTGGATGATTACCGATAGGAGAGGCTATTTAGGCTGAAGTAAGCCTGATCCCTTTCTTACTTTACATAATGTAACTTATCGGCGTTATGGGTAAGCTCGTCGGGCAATGAGCAAGAGGCTGATTAGTACGCCCACCAACGCCCAGTCGCCTGCCTTATCCCGTGGTGTTAGACCCTCAATTAATCCAACTTCAGCTCGGATTGTCTCTGCTGTACCCATAGATGTTTTTTCAACTACTTTTCCTGTGTAGTCGATAATCGCCGAGTAACCAGTTGTTGAAACTGAAGCGATATTTCGACCATGTTCAATCGCTCTAATCCTTGTTATCGACAATTGCTGGGCACTTTCTGCAGACATCCCAAAGGTCGCACTGTTGGTCTGTACAGCGAGCAAGTTTGAACCCTTGGCAGCTAGATGAAGAAGTTGATCATCTACTAATTCAAAGCAAATTACTGGTGCGATGGTTGCATCCTTGACCCGGAAAAAGATGTGACCTTGGCCAGATGAAAAATCGGTAACTCTGTCAGTGTAGGGCGAAATTATCGATGCCAATGAGCGCAAAGGAATGTATTCGCCAAATGGTGTTAGGTGCTGTTTTATGTAGATCGGCGGAAGATCTCCGCCCCACAAAATAGATGTGTTGAGCAGATTGCTCGCTTTATTCATTATGGCGCCGATGATGAGTGGTTTGGTAATTGAATCTAACCCAGACTCAACATCACTGTTGAGAAATGGGTCAACATCTACCGAGTTTTCCGGCCAAAGAATAAAGTCGACATTTGTATCCTTTTCCAACTCCATCTTTGTTCTCTGAAGATGATTATTGAAAACCGCTTTTGCGCGAGAGTTAAACTCCAAACCAAGCTGTGGAACATTGCCCTGGATCATCATGACATTGGATGCACCAATTGTTGTCAGATTAATGGGCACAAACAAGAATAAAAATGGCAACAATAATCCAAAAGAGTACCTGCGCTTAATTGCATAGAAGATAATTAAGGCGATCAGTACTGCTAGCGCCGACAGAGCCGATGCCCCACCTATCGCCGCCATCTTTGCGTATGGCGCATCAGCTTGTGTGTAGGCAAGACGCACCCACCCAAATCCCCCAAATGGAAAACGGTTTCGCACCTCTTCCAAGACTACGTAAATCAGCGGATAAGCGGCTAATCCCCAGCGCGCGACCAAAGCCAAAGGTAGATAAAAAATCGACATTCCTACGGCCAAAATGATCCAAGGAATAGAACCAACAAAGGTACTGCTCCAATGCAGCACGATGAGATTCAAAGTTACCGCGAAAACAAATACTGACAATACTTTTTTCGATGAGATAGAGAGAGCGTAGATGTGTGCTGCTAGAGCAATTGGTGCTACCCACCACTTCCCCACCGGCTCAAAGGCGGCCGAAAGAAGTGCCCCTGAAAGTGCGGATATTAAGAGCGCTACCAACCCAAAGCACTGATCAAACGATCAACGCTCGCACCCAACGCGTAACGCTCCTTGAATTGATAGATCGCTGAAAGATCTGATGGTGCTTTTGGCAGAGAAAGATCCACCTTGGGCAAAGGCGCATCTCTTGCAACGCGTACTAATTTAGGTGCAATCTTCAGGTAATCAGCCCCTGCAATAATCTTCTTAGCAAGTGCTGGAGGTAGCGATGCATGATCTTCAAGTGCTGCAGCTAACGCATCTTCGACATTTGCAAAATTATTTGCAATAACTGCAGCACCCTTTTCGCCGATTCCCTTGACCCCGGGCAAACCATCTGATGGATCACCACGAAACATTGCAAAGAGGTCATATCTCTCACCTGGAATCAAATATTTGTCGGCAACATACTTAATATCTACCAAATCATGTTGGGAAATACCTTTGGCCAGATAAACAACTTTGATATCACGTTTATCATCAACCATCTGAAAGAGATCACGATCCCCGGTGACAATGCGTATTGGACCTTTTTCTATCTCCGCATAGGTTGCCATCACATCATCGGCTTCATAATCATCAACACCAACAACAGGAATACCAAAGAGATCAAGCAGATCTAGAAGAATTGGAATTTGTGGAGTTAAAGTTTCAGGCTCCTCTTCCTCCTCCCCTTCCTCCTCTAAACGATTAGCCTTGTAATCTGGAAAAATATCTACTCGCCAACTTGGTCGCCAATCTCCATCCAGACATGCAACCAAGCGATCTGGTTTATAAACATTCATTAATCGCGCCGTCATGTCTACATAGCCACGGATGGCATTCACCGAAGTTCCATCCGGAGCCAACAAGGTATCTGGCATTCCATAATATGCGCGGTACCAAAGAGATGCGCTATCTAAAAGCATTAAGGTCATATATCCCCCATTAGATAGGCAACTACTCCACGATCAATTCGCTTGACCGCATCCTTGCAGACTGGACGTAGTTTTTCACTTGCTCCCGCTATTTGGTTTAAAAGATCAACCAACTGCTTGGTAGACCTTACAAAATCTCCTACCGACATATCGCTTCCTTTTAGGACACTATTTAAGGAGTTTCCGCTAGCCCATTTGTAAGAGATAAAGCAAAAACCTGCATCGGGCTCACGTTGGGTTTTCACTCCGAAGTCATTTTCAATCTTCTCCAATGCTGCCCACAACGAAATGATCTCAGTCAGAGTTGAGGTCACCTTTTGACTTGGCAGTTTCGGAGCTAAATTCTCTTGTGATCGCGATTCAAAGATCATGCAGGAAACCACAGAAAGCAGTTCAGTTGCATTGAGATCATCTAGCAATCCTCGACGAATTGATTCGGTTAATAGCAAATCTGATTCTGCATAAATTTTGGTCAGAATCTTTCCCTGAACAGTTGGCTTCTCGCCATCGATGTATTGAAGATGATCTAGCACCTGACAGATCTGATCAAAGGTCTTGGCGATGACATGGGTGCGGTTTTCGACTCGGGTAGTTAATCCATCATTCTCACGTGTGAGACGTCCGGCTCTTTCAGCAAGTCGTGCGTGATCCTCACGTTCGGCGCAACCATGACAGGAATGTGATTTCATGCTCTTACGAAGATCAGAGAGCTCACCTTCTAAATGTCCCCGTTGTCTATTGTCAAAGGTTTTTCTTTGATCACGACGACTGAGCAAGACCTCTACCTCTTTTATGGATCGACGAAGGCGCGCGTACTCGGCGAAATCTCCCAAGTGGCATTGGGCATCCTTCATCAACTCTTCTATGGCAGCTTCATTTTTTCTGATCTGACGAGTCAAGCCAACTACAGCCCGGTCAGCTTGGAACTGCGCAAAGGATGATTCAAGTGAACGACGTGCAGTCTCGCGACCAAAACGTGAAATCAGATTAATTGCCATGTTGTATGTAGGAGAAAAAGATGAACGCAAAGGATAAGTACGTGTTGAAGCTAATCCCGCAGCCGATGCTGAATCAACTGTAGGCGACCATTGAATAACCGCATTTCCTTCGATATCGATTCCTCTGCGACCAGCACGTCCAGTTAACTGGGTGTACTCCCCCGGCGTAATTGGCACATGAGCTTCACCGTTGTACTTGATCAACTTCTCTAACACCACAGTACGAGCTGGCATGTTGATACCAAGTGCAAGGGTCTCAGTTGCAAAGACCGCCTTAACTAAGCCGCGTTGAAAGAGATCTTCAACCGCACCTTTAAAGCTAGGTAGCAGCCCTGCATGGTGGGCTGCGATTCCCCGCTCTAGAGCGGTTAACCACTCCTCGAAGCCAAGAACCTCGAGATCCTCTTCGGCGATGTTTTGGGTGTATCGCAGCGCAGTCTGGCGAATCTCGACTCGCTCTTCCGGAGAAGTCAACCTAAGTCCGGCATGCAAGCATTGCTTGACCGCTGCATCGCAGCCAACTCTTGAAAAAATGAAGGTGATAGCAGGCAGAAGGTTTTCACGCTGAAGCTTTTCTATGATGTCAGATCTGCTCATTCGATCAGAAGGTTCAGTAAAGCGACCTCGACGATTGCGACCCAAGGCGGAGCGACGGATCGCTTCTCGCTCTCGTTGCAAAATCTCTGGATTGATTTTTCCGGGTTGTTCAAACAAATCCATCAGTCGGTTGCCGATCAATACATGTTGGAACAAAGGAATCGGTCGAATTTCGCTGACGATAACCTCGGTCTCTCCCCGAACCTCGCCCAGCCATTCACCAAACTCCTCTGCGTTGGACACCGTTGCAGATAGGGATATGACCTGCACACTCTCCATCAGGTGAATGAGGACCTCTTCCCACACTGCGCCGCGGAACTTATCGGCTAGGTAATGAACCTCGTCCATCACCACGCAACCTAAGTTGGTTAAGGTGTTGGAACCTGCATACAGCATGTTACGAAGAACCTCTGTTGTCATAACCAGGATGTCAGCCTCGCCATTAATGCTGGTATCGCCAGTCAACAAACCAACACGATCCTCGCCAAACTTTGCTACAAACTCGGAGTACTTTTGATTTGATAAAGCTTTAATTGGTGTTGTGTAGAAACACTTTTTTCCCGCTTGCAAGGCAAAGTAAGCGGCAAACTCTCCCACAACAGTTTTTCCTGCACCTGTTGGAGCTGCTACCAAGACGCCCTTTCCATCTTCCACGGCGTGACATGCGGTTATTTGAAATGGATCAAACTCAAAATCAAAGGTTAGAAGAAACTCTGTTGTAACAGGATGTTGTCCTCGAAGTTTTGCCGCGGCGTACCGCTCGGCAGGAGTACTCATGCGACCCAACTCCTTAGCGCGCCGCGAATGCACTCAGCTGTTACTGGCAGCTGTCCGATACGTTCGCCATCTGCGTAAGCAACCGCCTTGGATTCAATTCTCACCGTTCTGCTTCTGAGAACTTCTACCGCGGGATGCGAAAGATGTGTGCCAGCAAAGACTCTCGGAAATACCTTAAGAAATTCAATTTTTGAGACTGGACGAAGAATCATCACATCAAACAAGCCATCGGAGATATTTGCATCTGGACAGACCAACATTCCACCACCGTATGAACGTCCATTTGATACCGCGATTAACATCGCTTCTGTTGAAATACTTTGGTCATCTAAGAAGATCTCGTAATGGCGCGGTTTAAAACGTGGAAGCTCAATCGCGATCGCAGCGTTGTACTTCATGGGACCCTTGGGCCAGCTCAGTGTGTTGGCCTTTTCGTTGACAATTGAGTCAAAACCAGTCGAGAGAATCGCACCGAACCATTCACCATCGACCAGTCCCAGATCAATAGGAGTTGGTTGTGTAGAGGTCACAAAGGATAGATGTTCATCAAAGGAATCAAGGCTCCAACCTAAAGTCCTAACAAAATCATTGCCAGTTCCCGCCGGTATTAACGCTAAGGGAACTTGGGCAGGTACGACCTTCTGTAAAACTAGATGTAACAAACCATCTCCCCCTACGGCAATTACTCCATCACAATCGGAGCTCTTTTCGAGAAAATTACCAAGCTGATCAGCAAGTGAGGTTGATGAAGGTCCAGTGATTAATGTGTAAGGGATTTTTCGCTGGGTTAACCATCCGGCAACATAAGTGCCGACCGTGGTGCCCTTACCCTGACCTGCGACAGGGTTGATTACTAAAGCCCACATGGGATGACCCTATCGGCTAATCCTTAATGGAGGTTGGTGCATCAATGGCCATGCTGCCGGTTTCGACCATTTCCTGCTTCTTATCTCTTCTGCGATCGACAAAAACCGCAATTATCCCCGCCATGAAGTAAAAGAGGATTAATGGAGCTGACAGCAGAACCATGCTAAGCGGATCTGCGGTTGGTGACAATGCTGCAACAAAGAAAAAGATTGTGAAGATCCAAATTCTCCAAGGCCTCAAGATTGTTTTACCTCGAAGAAAGCCGATCAAGTTGAAGGTGAGAAGAAAGATTGGAAGCTCAAATGCAAGACCGACAAAAAGGATTAATCTCAAAACAAAATCTAGATAGTCATCAAATCTAACGAGGTTACTGATTGAATCAGGTGTAAAGCCGAAGAGGGCTTTGATTGCAACTGGGAGGATTAAGTAACCCAAGGTTGCACCCATTGCAAAAAATGGAGTCGCAGAGGCTACGAAGAGAACACTTGTTCGCTTCTCCTTTCGATGAAGCGCTGGCGCAATAAAGGCCCACAACTGGTAGAGCCAGAATGGCGCAGAGACGATTACCCCAGTCAGCAGAGCAACCTTGATTTGTAGATCTAAAGGTCCTAAAACACCACTGATGTACAAAGCCCCGCAGCTAGCAGCGCCAGCTTCTTGTGCCGCTTTCAAATCACAGACAGGGCTGGCCAAGGTAGAGATGATTGGGTTGTAGAAATACCACCCTCCACCAAAGGCTAGAAGTACTGCAATCGCAGAGCGCAGAACTCGTTGACGTAACTCTCTTAAGTGGTCGAGTAAGGGCATCCTCGCTTCGCGTGCAGATGCCATAAAATTACTTCTCTGTTTTGCCGTCTTCTTCGATTACGACATCATCAGCCTTCATTTCCTTCATCTCACTCTTGAAGATTCGCATGGAGCGACCAAGTGAACGTGCTGAATCTGGAAGGCGCTTAGCACCGAAAAGCACGAGGACAACGATCAAAAGAATTACGATCTCTCTTGGACCTAGATTCATAGCATTAACTCCTTGGCTGATATTTTTCCCTACATTACACCAGTACAGCAGAAATCTATAGGCGGTTTCAGCCCGCTTTGTAACGATCCAGCATCGATTGGGCCAGCTCCGATATGGAAATTCGAATTTCCGGGGGTGTCACCAACGCTGCGCCCTTTCCTGAGGCGAGGATAGATCTTTCTAACCATTGCTGAGAAAAAGATTCAAGATCAAATTCAGTATCAGCTTCCAACTGGGAAAGCTTGAAACGTTCCGCGAGATCTCTGCTTGGAGTTATAACCTTGATTCTCGATTTGATTTTAGCCGTGCTCTTGGTCGGTGCCGAGACATCTCTTGGTAGAGAGATAATTTTTGCACTTTGGATTCGATCTGCACGAAACTGCCTGAAATCCTGTGCGGTGTAACAGTATGAACTTAAATACTGATGGCCATCTGCCTCAATTAACTCCATAGGTAAGATGTTACGAGTACTCACTTCATCTCGATACAAAGAGTGGTAGGTGATCTCTAACCCCAATTGTTTTTGAACCGCTTCGGAGATCGCTGCCGTAACCTCAAGATTAATTATGGGGATGGCAGACAGGGCTGATGGAAGATTAATCAATTCAGAAATCTTTGAAGCAAGAACATCGATCTTCTCAATCAAATCAACTCGATCTGACTGGATTGATGAGCGCAAAAGATCAAGCCCCAACAGAAGGGCTACTCCTTCATCGAAGTTTATAGATCTAGGCTTAGACAACGTATCGGCATTATTGATCGTCACATATCCAGTTTCAAAATCAAGATCCATCAACTCAAGTGGCGTATACCCAGGCAATCCACACATCCATAAAGTGGTCAGATCATTAACCATTTGTGATTGAGAGACTCCGAAAACGGAGGAAAGCTCCTTCAAGGAGATGCCTTGATGTGAATTAATGTAAGGAACAAGATCTAAAAGTCTTGCCGTTCGCTCGAGTGGCGCAGAAAATTTCTTAACCATGGTTACTCACCAACGCCTCTAACTGATCGATGATCAAATTCCTAAGAGATTCTGGTTCTTGAACTACCGCATCTAGACCATGCCAAAGGATGAGCGCTGAAAGTGATTCGAGGTTGAAGATTGGAATCTTAAGTTGGTCCCATTCACCTAAAGATTGTTGTGAGGAAGCTAGCGCGCGCAAAGCAGCACCTTTGCCTTTTCGCAGATCGATCACTGCAAATCCATTGGGGTTCATGACATTGACTGAAGCTTTTGCAGAAAATCCTTCAGGTGCTTCAAACTCTGATGGCGTATCCCCTGCAGTGATTTGGTTTGTGATGCGATCTAGCCGAAAGGTACGAATCTCCTGAACCTCTTGATCAACCCCTGCTATGTACCAAAATCCGCTTCGTGTTGAAAGTGACAGAGGAACCACTCTGCGATCGGTAATGGATAAATTCGCATCCAGGTACTGAAAACTTAATAGTTGCTGTGATGCTATCGCCTTACTAATCAGGGAAATATCCTGACCACCATCATCGAGTTTGTGAACGGTACTTGGAATCGATAACTCATCGCCTGGAATGCCCATGGATTTCAGCTTCAATAGTGCACTCTGTGCAACTTCACCAAATGATGCTTCTTGCCAAGCTTGCGCCGCCAGAGAAAGCAGTGATACTTCAATTGGTGTTATCTCACCCAAATCAAATTGATACTTTTCCTGCTTAATTCGGTATCCAGGCTCATCATTAAAGAGAGGATCAAAGCTACCAACCTCAATCTCAATTCCTAAGGAGCGGAGATCATCCTTGTCACGCTCAAACATTCTCTCTTTGGTTTCAGCGCTGCCTTCATAGCCTTCAACGGTATTAAAAATTTCAGATTTTGTTAGGTATCTCTTTGTTGCAAGCAGGGCGATAGTTAGATTGATTAACCGCTCAATCTTCCGAGACACCGTATGCACCCTTCGCTGGCCGACGACGTCTAGCTAGAACTTCAACGCCAGGGGCCATTCTGCGGCTTTGAATCAGGAACCCTGTGTGTCCGATCATTCTCTGTTGAGGACGGACAGCTAGACCTTCATGGTGCCAGCCTCGAACCATCGTCTCTGAACTCTCAGGCTCGGTGAATCTGCCATCCCCTTTAAGGGCTTCAGCTGTTGCCGAAAGTTGAGTAGTTGTAGCGACATAGGCCAGAAATACTCCCCCAGGACGCAAAGCGCGGGCTGCGATATCGACACATTCCCACGGTGCAAGCATGTCTAATACAACACGATCAAACTCAGATTCAAAGCTTTGGTCCTGTAAATCCCCAACTAATAAAGACCAATTTGCTGGTGCGCCTTCAAAGTATGAGTCAACATTTGAACGAGCGTTCTCTGCAAAATCCGCACGACGTTCAACTGAGTGCACCTTTCCCGTTGGGCCTGTTGCACGAAGAAGAGAGATGGTTAGCGCTCCGCTTCCAACACCTGCCTCAAGAACTCGAGACCCTGGATAAATATCGGCCACGCCAACAATCATCGCTGCATCCTTGGGATAAACGATCGTTGCACCCCGAGGCATTGTTAAAACATAATCTGCAAGCAAGGGTTTAAATGCGGTGAACTTTAAACCTGCAGTTGTACTGACAACTGATCCTTCGGGCATTCCGATGAGTTCATCATGAGTGATCCAACCCTTATGTGTGTGCCACTCCTTGCCTGGTGTGATGGTAAAGCTGTAAAGCTTTCCTTTGGGATCGGTCAATTGAATGCGATCGCCAGCTCCGAAATACCCAAGATTAGACACGGGAGCATCTTAGGCGATTATCGGCATCAAAGTACGAGTATCTTCAGCCAGGTGAGCCAAGAGAAGAGTCTGCGATTATCGCCAAGTGCGGTCAGCGAGTATGAAAACTGCCCGCAGCTGTACAAGTATCGCAAGATCGACAAACTCCCTGAGCCCCCATCCTTGGATGCAGAACGTGGCACATTGGTACACACAATCTTGCAGGATTTATTTGAGTTTCCAAGTCAGGAACGAACGCCACAAACTGCGATAGAGCTTTTGCCCTCTCGCTGGGCGGCACAACTTGAAGGAAAACCAGCCCTCCTTGAGATGGTTACAAATGAGAAAGAGTGGCTGGATCGCGCCTCAGCACTTCTGACTACCTACTTCACTCTCGAAAATCCTGCTTCCTTTGAAGCAACTCACCGCGAGATGCACTTAGAAAATGATTTTGATACAGATGTTTATCTCCATGGATACGTGGACAGACTTGATATCGCACCAACAGGTGAGGTCCGAATCGTGGATTATAAAACTGGAAAATCTCCCAAACCAGGTTGGGAAGAGAAGGCGCTTTTTCAACTACGGGTATACGCACTTTTGTACTGGAAAAACACCGGCGTTCTCCCCCGGTTGCTGCAATTAATTTATCTTGGCGATGGCCGAATCGTAAAAAGTAACCCCAAGCTCTCAGATATTGAATCTGCCGAAAAGGTTCTCAAGAGGGTCGCAAAGGATATTTTCATATCCACCGAGAAAGAGTACTGGCCACCAAAGCCTTCACGTCTGTGCGATTGGTGTTATTTTAAAAAGATCTGTCCCGCACATAACGATTAAACAGCAGATGAAAAGTTGCTGTGAAGTTGTTGCAACTTTTGAAAATCCAACTGCTTCAAAGATTTGATTACTCGAACCCTAGCTGACTCTTCAATTGAGACTAGATGCGGAACGGCGATTAAATAGGCACCGCTAGCTGTTGCTGCACTCATTCCTGTTAATGAGTCCTCAAAAACCAAGCAATTCGATATCTCTGATTGACTGATAGCGGCAGCCTTCAGATAGCAATCAGGCTGTGGTTTTGTGTTTACGACATCATCAGAGCTTATTGAAAAGGGAAAAAGGTCATGGCCTAGGTTGTCCAAGACCGCATCCACGATGTTACGCGGGCTAGCTGAAACCAAGGCAGTTTTTACTCCGTGAGATTGAAGATTGCGAACTAATTCGACTGCACCAGGCATAGTTGGTGTGTTGCCTCGCATTTTTTCTGCCTGTACCCGAATCAACTCTTCAGTAAAGAAGGAAGGAGATTCAACCTGGCCACATTTGTCATACATATATTGACCGACACGTGAAAGCGGTCCACCTAAGCAGGCGATCTGGTCAGATTCCAGCCATGTGTAACCAAAAGGTTTTGTTACCTCTATCTCTGATTGAAACCATTCTGGCTCGGAATCAACCATGAGGCCATCCATATCAAAGAAAACCGCATCAAAAAAGGTAAGCACATCGATCACTAATTTGCGTTGAAGTACTTAGCTTCAGGGTGGTGGACAATGATTGCAGATGTTGATTGTTCTGGATGGAGCTGGAACTCCTCTGACAGCTCAACCCCAATACGTGAAGGATCCAGCAACTCACATAACTGAACCTGTTGTTCTAGATCTGGACAAGCTGGGTAACCAAATGAGTACCGCGAACCTCTGTAACCCTGGTCGAGAATTCCCTGAAGATCCGAGGAATCATCTGACTTAACAGAAAGCTCTTCGCGTATACGTGCATGCCAATGCTCAGCCAGGCTTTCAGTTAGCTGGACAGATAATCCATGCAACTCTAGGTACTCGCGATAGTTGTTAGCCGCAAATAGTTTCGCAGCAGCATCGCTAACAGTTGAACCCATAGTCACAACGTGGAAAGCCACAACATCTGTTTTGCCAGAATCCTTTGAGGCAAAAAAGTCACTGATGCAAAGTCGACGGTCACGAGTTTGTCGCGGGAAGGTGAAGCGAGTTCGCTCCTTACCTTTGTGCTCCCCCTCGTGATGAAGGATGACTAGATCATTACCTTCGCTGTAACAAGGAAAGTATCCATAAACCACAGCTGCATTGAGCCAACCATTGGCCTGAACCTCATTGAGCAATGAGCGCAAACGTGGTCGGCCCTCACTTTCAACCATGTTCTCATACTCTCCACGGTTACCCTTTAATCCCCATTGACCAACAAACAATGCTCGCTCATCCAACATTCCGGCGTAATCACTGAGTTGAATACCTTTAACAACACGTGATCCAAAAAATGGCGGGGTAGGAATATCTACATCAACCGCTACATCACTTCTGGAGGTGTCGATCGGTAGATCCTCTGATTTCACACGCGTGTTAGCAACCTTGCGTTCGCGAAGTGCAGGTAGCGCGGCTCCTGGCTCACCACGTTTAACGGCCATGATTGAATCCATAAGGCGCAAACCTTCAAATGCATCACGTGCGTAGCGAACTTCACCCGGAAAGATTGAAGCCAGATCTTGTTCAACATAGGCACGAGTAAGAGCAGCGCCACCTAAAACAATTGGCCATTTTTGATCTAGACCACGAGCGGTAATCTCTTCGAGATTCTCTTTCATGATCACCGTTGATTTAACCAACAAACCGCTCATACCGATTGCATCAGCGTTGGATTCCATCGCACCATCGATGATTTGATTAATGGTCTGCTTGATACCGATATTTACAACGCGGTAACCATTATTGGTAAGAATAATGTCAACAAGATTTTTTCCGATGTCGTGTACATCGCCCTTAACGGTAGCTAGCAACATAGTGCCGCGACCCTCATCACCAGTCTTTTCCATAAATGGTTCGAGAATTGCAACCGCTGTCTTCATGACCTCTGCGCTCTGCAAGACAAAGGGAAGTTGCATCTCGCCCTTGCCGAAAAGCTCACCGACAATCTTCATGCCTTCAAGTAAGTGGCTGTTAATAATTTCTAGAGGTGGAGTGCCAGTGGCCATAGCCTCCTTGAGATCATCTTCGAGACCAACCTTTTCACCATCAATGATGCGTCGCTGAAGTCTCTCAAATAACGGAAGCGCGGCTAATGCTTCTGCTCGAGCATTTTTGCTTGTCGCAAGCTCTACACCATCAAATAACTGTAAAAACTCTTGTAACGGATCATATGTACATTCATCGCCATCAAAGGTGCGTCGGTCATAGATAAGGTCAAGAGCTACCTGGCGTTGACGCTCATCGATGCGTGCCATCGGGGTAATTTTTGATGGATGAACAATTGCCGAATCCAGGCCAGCTTGAACACATTCGTGCAGGAATACAGAGTTGAGGACAACTCGAGCAGCAGCATTAAGACCAAAGGAAACATTACTTACACCTAAAGTTGTTTGTACCTCTGGAAACTCAACCTTTAACTGTCTTATTGCGTTAATTGTCTCAATTCCATCTTTGCGTGTTTCTTCTTGACCCGTAGCGATTGGGAATGTGAGGCAATCAATCAGAATGTCCCCCACCTTCATTCCCCAATTGTCGTGAAGATCATGAATCAATCTGCGAGCAACTCGTAACTTCCATTCAGCATCACGAGCCTGGCCTTCTTCATCAATAGTTAATGCAACTACGCTGGCTCCATGCTCTTTAACCAATGGCATAATCTTTGCAAATCTCGAACTCGGACCATCGCCATCCTCATAATTAACAGAGTTAATAACACAGCGTCCACCTAAGTGTTCCAAGCCAGCCTTGAGAACAGCTGGTTCAGTTGAATCAAGAACAATAGGCAAAGTGCTAGATGTTGCAAAACGAGAAGCAAGCTGACTCATATCTTTTGCACCATCGCGGCCAACGTAATCGACAGATAGATCGAGCATATGAGCACCATCACGAATCTGATCACGTGCTATTTCGACACACTTCTCCCAATCCTCAGCTAACAAGGCATCTCTGAAAGCGCGAGAGCCATTGGCATTTGTGCGTTCACCAATTGCCAGATAAGTCTTGTCTTGTCTAAAAGGAACGTACTGATAAAGAGAGGATGCTCCTGGTTCTAATTCAGGTGTCCTTGAGGCAATAGCTCTGCCACTTACCTTTTTCACAACGGCAGAAAGGTGAGCCGGCGTTGTTCCGCAGCAGCCTCCCACCAAGGAGATTCCGTAATCATCAATGAATCCATCAAGAGCCACCGCTAACTCATCAGCTCCAAGCGGATAAGAAGCTCCATTTGCACCAAGAACGGGCAAGCCAGCATTTGGCATCACAGAGATTGCGATCTTTGCATTTTTACTGAGGTATCTCAGATGCTCCGACATTTCCGTTGGGCCGGTTGCGCAGTTGAGTCCTATGACATCAATTCCCATAGGTTCAAGGGTGTTAAGAGCTGCGCCGATTTCAGAACCAAGCAACATGGTTCCAGTTGTTTCAACGGTTACTTGGGCGATCAATACGATGTCACGGTTAGATTCCTGGATAGCTTGGCGACACCCATTAACCGCCGCCTTTACCTGAAGTAAATCTTGCGAAGTTTCGACAAGTAAAGCATCGCAACCAGAATCAGACAAACCCTTTGCAGCGGTGTAGTAAGCGAGCTTGAGGTTCTCATATGTTGTGTGACCAAGTGATGGAAGTTTGGTACCCGGTCCCAACGATCCCAGAACAAAGCGAGGTTTTTCCTTTGTTGAAAAAGCATCTGCTGCATCGCGGGCGATCTTTCCGCCGGCATATGCGAGCTCGTAGATCCTGTCTTCAATGCCGTAATCAGCAAGATTGGACCAGTTAGCGCCAAAGGTATTTGTCTCGATCGCATCGACACCTGCCGACAAGTACTCCTCATGAACTGAACGAACTATGTCGGGACGGCTGACGTTAAGGATTTCATTGCATCCTTCATGGTTTTGAAAATCCTCAAGGCTCGGATTGGCCGCTTGAAGCATAGTTCCCATCGCGCCATCGGCCACGACCACCCGTTGAGCAAGGGTTCTACGCAACAACCCTGCTTCAATAGATGGAGTATTCATTTGACGAAGGTTACCTTAAGGTTGCTTTCATGGAGATTCATCAGATTCCTCTGCTTCGCAATCCAGTCATGATTGTGGCTTTTTCAGGGTGGAATGATGCCGCCGAGGCTGCCTCTGGCGCTGTTGAGCATTTACTCTCTGGATGGCGAGATAAGAGTGATGATGTTTTGCCAGAACTCATCGCCCAGGTTGAATCTGAAGATTATTACGACTTTCAAGTCAATAGACCTCAGGTTTCGATTGATGAATCGCAGATTAGAAGCATTACTTGGCCATCGACACAAGTGTTCGGCCTTGCCGTACCTTCGATGCCCCGTGATTTAGTCATCGTCACTGGGGTCGAACCCTCGATGCGCTGGAAGAGCTTTACCTCTGACCTATTGGATCTTGCCGATGATCTTGAGGTCTCGCTAGTTGTAACTCTTGGTTCTTTACTTGCAGATACTCCACACACAAGACCGATAACAGTTACAGGGACTGGCGCACATCCATCGATTGCTGATCGCCTGGGTGTCTCTGTATCAAAATATGAAGGACCGACTGGAATTCTAGGAATCATTCAGGATGCCTGCATGCGTCGAGGAGTCGACGCAATCTCTTTGTGGGCTGCAGTTCCTCACTACGCTGCATCATCACCTTCTCCAAAGGCAACTCTTGCTTTAGTCAATACACTTGAAGAGTTCCTGGATGTCTCCATCCCACTTTCTGATTTACCAGAGCGCGCAGATATGTGGGAAAAAGAGGTTAATGATCTAGCCGCTGAAGATTCAGAGGTAGCCGATTATGTGAAGGCTCTCGAAGAGAGCAAGGATGCTGCGGAACTTCCTGAGGTATCTGGCGACAGCATCGCTAAAGAGTTTGAACGCTACCTTCGAAGACAAAAAGAGGATTAAAGGTTCAGTCCTAATAACCCATCAAGTGCAAACTGTAGATCGTCGGTTGATCCACCTGTTCCCCCAGCCAATGTGTCCGCAGACCATTTCTGAAGTATTGCAATTACTTGTGGAGTATCGAGATCGTCGCTGAGTGCGGCAATCAATGACGATATGACTTCATCTGTCGGTGCGCTATTTTGTGCGTTGATTGCAATTCGCAACTGATGCAACTGTTCTTCAGCTGTTTTCAGTAACGAATCACTCCACATCCGATCAGATCGATAATGATCGGACATTAAAGCCCATCTAATTGCCATTGGATCTTTTCCAGCAGCTATCAACTTAGATACAAAGACAAGGTTGCCCCTGCTCTTACTCATCTTCTCGCCATCCAGCCCGATCATGCCGGTATGTACGTAAGATGAGGCTAGCTCTTTGCCGGTAAGAACATGTGCTTGTGCGGCACACATTTCATGGTGAGGAAAAATGAGATCGCTTCCGCCGCCTTGGATATCGATCAACGTTTCATCTAGATCAGTTGGATCCAAATACTTCAAAGCTATTGCGGTGCATTCGATATGCCAACCAGGTCTTCCAATTCCAAATGTGGATTCCCACCCTGGCTCATTTGGTCTTTGCGACATCCAGACCAGGCAATCCAAAGGATCCTTCTTACCTGCTCGAGAAGGATCTCCCCCGCGCTCTGAAAATATTGAAAGCATTTCCTCTTGCGACAAATGTGAACGAGAGCCAAAGCGGCTATCGCTGTGGACTGAAAAGTACTTATCCGTGTCAACTGAATAGATACTAGATTCGGAGGAAAGATCATCAATTGCTTGGACAACCAAAGGAATCGCTTCGACCGCACCTATGTAATGAGCCGGTGGGATGACTCTGAGATGTTCCATGTCGCTTCGAAAGAGATCAATCTGCTGATGGGCTAAATCCTGCCAATCTAAACCATCTCGCACCGCACGTTCTAGCAAAGGGTCATCGATATCGGTGATGTTCTGGACATACTTAACCTCAGAACCTGTTGCGCGAAGGTACCTATTAATTAAATCAAAGGTTAAATAGGTAGCTGCATGCCCCAAATGCGTCGCGTCATATGGAGTAATTCCGCAAACATACATTCGGTAAGTAGCCTTATGTGCAACGCCTTTTTTGACACGGGATGCGGTGTCAGAGAGAAATAGCTGAGGAAAATTCCGCTTTGCTGCCAAGGGTGGAATTGAAACTTCTGACCAAGAGTTCATGGCTTAATCGTATGGCTTTCTTAGAATGCTGGCCACGGAATCGCTGGCCAATTCGGATTGGGCAACGGAAAACGTCCCTCAGAAAGTAAACGATTCACGCGCATAGATATTGCATCAATTTCATCCTGCGTTAGAAAGGGTTGTAACTGCTCCCCTAATTCACCAGCTAAAAGTTGCTGCGCCCTTTGCAGAGATTGCAACTCTTGATCAGTTAACTCATCATCAGCCCACTGCCACAAAACGGTGCGTAACTTATCTTCAACATGGAAAGTAACCCCATGATCACATCCATACACTTCATCGTGGCTGATCGGCAGAAGATGTCCAATCTTGCGATCGGTGTTATTAACTATTGCATCAAACAAGGCCATCGATCTCAACCTCGGATTATCACTTGAGAAGAACACCGCCAAATCAATTGACTCATCCAATGTAATCCACTCTTGAACCATGCCTGATCCATACGGCCCATCGCGCAAGATCGTCAAAGGGACGATATGAAAACCCAATCCTTGGCTTACTAGGTATGCGGCGTACTCTCGGTAAGCCAATGATCCTTCGGGAAAATCCCACAAAGGTCTTTCACCAGCAATTGGTTTGTAAATGCAGACAATCTCTTGCTCATTCAAAGTTGAAGTTGCATACAAAGTTGCATTGGAAGCATCGACTAGACGTCCGGTAACTTTTAGAACTCCTTCTGTTAGTACCTTGTGTTTATCGACGGTAGCCATTTGCCCTCGGACACAGATGCCCACGTGGATCAATAGGTATTGAACAGAATGGGCAGGGCAATCGACCCGCATTAACAACCGCTTTGGAGCGATTAGCGAAACTAACCGCCATACCCAGGGAAAGGTGAACCTCCAGCGCCCCACCTTGGGACTCTTCCTCATCATCTTCAAGTTCATACATCTCAAAGCTGATTACCGATGACTCATCATCCCAAGCTAGAGAGATTGCTCCTACCTGGAACTCTTCATCCACTGGTGTCTCTAGAGGAGCATCATCCTTAGGTTGCATCTCAATTGGAATTAATGGGTTTGCTTTTCTAACCTCGGCGATCATCAGCTCTAGCCGATTAGCGATTGCTTGTACTTGGGCTTTCTCGACTGCAACGCTGACAACATTATTGTCGGATCTGACCTGTAGATAAAAAGCACGTTCACCTGGCTGTCCCACGGTTCCGGCAACAAATCGCTGCGGATTAGTAAACCGGTGCCTCACTTGCCAGCTCCTCCACCGATTAGATTGCGAGAACGTTTTGGTGCAATCAGTAAGTCTGTGACCACGGCACGGGTGTCATTGACCAGCATAACCCTGGGCTTAATCGATGCGTACTCGATAACAGAAACAGAAGCCGGATCGATAATGATTCTTTGAAACTCATCTAGATGCATTCCTAAAGCTGATGCCATGATTGATTTGATGACATCGCCATGACTAACGATTACCGCAACTTTTTTGTCGGAAAGTTTTGCTAAATCGTGAACGGTGCTCATCGCTCTAGCTTGCATTGCTGCAATACCTTCTCCATTTGGAAAGTACATGCGACTGGGCGACTCTTGAACGGTTTTCCATTCAGCTTTATGTGAGAGCGAACTTAATTTCTTTCCGCTCCAGCTTCCGTAATCAACCTCATTGATGTTTGGGTCTATGACCGGCGCAAAATTAGGATTACTCTTTTGAATATATTGATTCAGCCAAGGCGCAATCGTCTCGGCACATCTCTCCATCGGAGATACTCGCAGTTGTGCGATAGGAAAAGTTCCGAGACGTGTGGCTAGCTCTTCGGACTGCTTAATCCCTTTTGAGGATAAATGCACATTGGGCTTTCGGCCTGAAAGAACCCCAGAGGCGTTGGACTCGGAGTGAGCATGACGAATCAAAACTAATCGCATAATGAAAGGCTATCGCAGCTTTTGGTACCAGGCCTTGCTAAGGTCACGCCATGGAAAAGCGACGCGCAGGAGCTAGCGGTTTAGCTTTGTCCCGACTGGGTCTAGGAACAATGACTTGGGGTCGAGATACAGATGAGATCGAAGCAGCCGATCAATGCCGCGCTTTCTTGGATGCAGGTGGAAATTTCATCGATACCGCAGCTACTTATGGCGATGGAGATAGCGAACGGGTCATTGGTGGGTTAATCGGCACCTTATTTAATCGAGATGATGTCGTAATCGCGACTAAAGCCGGAATCAGTTTTTCTGACGGAGTTCGTAAGGTGGATGCATCACGTCATGCGCTGATCGCTGAACTTGATAGATCTTTAAATCGCCTAGGAACAGATTTCGTCGATGTGTGGCAGGTGCACAATTGGGATGAAACAACTCCCCTAGATGACACCTTGTCGGCGTTGGATTACGCATACACAACAGGTCGAGCTCGATATGTTGGAGTCAGTAATTACTCAGGCTGGCAGTTAGCCCGAGCAGCCACTAAGCAGCAATCAAACTCTATGAAAGCACCGCTTACGACGGTTCAAGGTGAGTACTCCTTGCTCAATAGAAATGCTGAGTTCGAGTTAATTGATGCAGCGGTTGAGTGTGGACTTGGTTTCTTAGCATGGGCGCCACTGGCGCGAGGTGTTCTAACTGGCAAGTACCGAAAAGGTATTCCCAGTGATTCACGAGGTGCAGCACCGCACTTTGCAAAACACATTGAGCCATATTTAGATGGGCGTTCAACGAAGATTGTTGAAGCTGTTGCAGTTGCAGCAGATGGTCTTGGCTTCTCCCCATTAGAGGTCGCACTTGCCTGGGTTCGAGATGCACCTGGTGTAACTACCTCACTTATTGGTGCGCGAACCGGCGCTCAGCTACGTGGAGTCCTTAAGAGTGAAGAGATTTCACTTCCCGATATCGTAAGAACAGCTCTAGATGAGGTAAGTCTTTAAGCGTGCTCTAGGAAGTTTTTCAAGACGCGAGCTCCGAAGGTAAGACCTTCAACAGGTACACGTTCATCGACACCGTGGAACATAGCCATAAAATTGAAGTCGGCATCTAATTTCAGAGGTGAAAACCCGTAGCCAATAATCCCTAAATCTGCGAGAGCTTTGTTATCTGTTCCGCCGCTCATTACATATGGAACAGGAATTGCTACCGAGTCCTCTGCAATAAGCGCGTTACACATCGCCTCTACTAAATCTCCCTCAAATGGAACTTCAAGGGCTTTGTCTCTCGTGATTGTTTCGACAGTTACATTTTCACCAATCAAACTCTTAATCGTTGAGTTTAACTCATCCTCAAAACCCGGAATAAAGCGACCATCTATTGTCGCACTTGCTGAACCAGGAATTACATTTGCCTTGTAACCAGCATCTAGCATCGTTGGATTTGCAGTGTTCTGCAGGGTCGCTCCAATCATTGTCTCGGCAAAACCGATTTCTTTAAGTAATGGACGAAGATCCTCTTCGTTGTATGGCTTGCCAGTTTCCTCGGCAATGCGCTTGAAAAAAGCCTTCACAGTCTTGCTGTATCTCTGTGGCCACTCATATCGACCGATCTTTGCTACCGCTTCGGATAATGTCGTAATCGCATTGTCATCATTCATCATCGAACCATGACCGGCACGACCTTCGGCGGTTAGTCGCATCCAATGGATGCCTTTCTCAGCGGTTTCGATCAAATAAAGTCGCTTACCACCAGCAACTGTTACTGAGAAACCACCAACTTCAGAAACCGCTTCAGTACAACCTGCAAAAACTTCTGGATGTTCCTTGACCATGTAATGAGATCCATAAACGCTTCCCGCTTCTTCATCAGCAAAGAAGGCAAGGACGATGTCGCGATCTGGCACATAACCGGTTCGTGCCCAATCGCGTACCGTTGCAAGGATCATCGCATCCATATTTTTCATATCAACTGCGCCACGGCCCCAGATGTAGCCATCCTTCATTTCTCCAGAGAAAGGATCAACGGACCAATCATCTGCATTTGCCGGCACGACATCGATGTGTCCATGAACAACTAGGCCAGGACGATCTGGATTACTTCCTTTAATGCGAGCGATAACATTGCAACGACCAGGTGCTGATTCATAAATTTTTGGTTCGATACCAACCTCAGACAACAACTGCGCGACAAATTCGGCAACTGCCTTCTCGTCGCCCTTTCCATCTCCAAAGTTAACGCTTGGAATACGAATCAACTCTTGGCAGATTCTGATGGTTTCAACTTCAAGTTCTGTGTGTGTTGTACTCATTTCGCTATTCTTGCACCCAATTGCTATCCTTTCCTATCACTCAGTCCGGGTGGCGGAATTGGCAGACGCGCTAGCTTGAGGTGTTAGTTCCCGCAAGGGATTAGGGGTTCAA